>Ga0105358_10001272_pt1 | contig 13357 bp, 9 predicted proteins | sample GOMGulsemesocosm_5_FD_83509 | JGI IMG/M metagenome (GOLD analysis project Ga0105358, IMG submission 83509) | Methane-oxidizing microbial communities from mesocosms in the Gulf of Mexico - GOM15C Gulf of Mexico | ecosystem: Environmental > Aquatic > Marine > Cold seeps | place: Gulf of Mexico... | reverse complement strand
GTAAAAACCTGCCTTGGGGCTTGTCATTTTAATGTCGACTTTGTGATTAGGAGACAGGATTCGGATTACATCATGGCGCTGGCCATCAACAGCCTATTTAGACGTCGGATATATGACAGCAGACTGTATCTTCATTAAACCTTGCATTAACTGGGGCGTCCATATATCCCCCTTTAGTTAGAACATAACGCTAACTCCTGCCATATAGGAACTAAATATATGAATAGGAAACGTGCTACTTCTATTTATCTTGATTCCATCAAAAAGACAAAAAAAATGCATCTATAAAATAGATGCATATAAACATGAAACACTAAGGGAATAACATTACTGCTAAGTAAGAGTGTGCTTTTCAAACTAAGTTCAATTTACTTGCAAAAAATTAAATGTTTAGCAAGCCAAGTGTGAAATACAACACTTTTGGTTAGAATGGTCAGGCTAACTATGCCACTGAAAAGCCGTTAGGATATTTGTTAAATATTGAGTTTCTAAAGTTAAACTCAAAGTGCATGCACTGGATTGCTCTAAGGGCAGTAGCTGCCACAGGCAGTGTAAAAACTCCCAGCGTAAATTTTTATGTGACGCTACATAAATTAACAAGTGGTTTGACATCAAACGAACTACAGAGTTTACTCTACAGAGCCTTTTTCGTTGATATTATCAAATTACGCCAGTTTAAAATAGTTTTCACACAGGCTAGCCACAAAGCGGTCTAAAATTTGAGGTCAATAAACATCAATATCTCTAGAGATATCAGACAAAAGCATTACCTTTCTATCTCCCCCTCCTACAGCAAGATAGAAAGTAATTTTTCCCTTAATCAATCTGGATATTTAGACCACGTCATCGATACATCACATGGTAGAAGGCATTTTCATATTCGATTAAAATATCCCTCTATCCGTAAGGAAATTCCTAGTGTGGATGAATAATTATCTTCTTCGGGCCATTCTAAAAAAGGCTCAACTTCAAAATATAGCCACTTCCGGTAAGCGTTAACGCGATAGAGGTAGCTCAATTTATAGTTATCAGCAACAAAACCCCGTCTAGCATTTTTTTCACCATGAGTAACAAAACCTATGGCATAGGCTTGTCGTCTGTCAATTTGACATAAAAAATAATTTGCTTGTTTCCAGTTGTAACCATCAAATGCTTGCGAAAATTTCACACTAATATTCGTCTTAAGTTGCTTATCTCTTGAATAATTATAGTTATATTCAGTAAATAGGTGCTGACCAAAACCATCCTTTAAGTAATAATAAATGGATGGTTGAAATTCAAATAGATGTATCTCTGAAAAGTCTTTTAGGAACTTCAATCTGACTTTAGCAAAAAGATCGCTGCTAGCAACTCCAATTCTGCTATCTATAAACCTATTAGGTTTGTTAGTGTTAATTACTCGAATTGCCGCAGTTAATGAATCACCGCCTTCATAGGTTAAATTTCGCCCCTTAAAGACCTTGTTACTCTGATTGTCATCCAACTCATCAGAAAAAATAAAATCTACTTTTTGTTCTAATTTTGGTAGTTTTAAACGCAACCGAAATTTTTGCGTAAACACATTTGAATTTCTCGCCCTTGGCTCCCAGCCAAAGCGAACTCTGAGTGATGATTCTGCTCTGGTTCCGTCGATTTCATCTGTTGCAAAAAAACTATCAAACCACAGTGCAGTACCATAAACCGAATCGCTGATCGCATCATGAAAACCAAACAACCAATCATCTTCAGGTTTTGGGTGAACAACTATTAATTCCATAGGAGAATCACTCTTCTCCTGTGCAATTGCATCAGGCATAAAGAGTATGGCCAATATAAAAATAGTCCTCGTCAAACTCATAATTTCTATTTATTAACAGTTCACATTGTTATATAAATTATGTACCAAAATGACACTTTCGGTTAATCAATTAGTAAATTTATGGTGTGGAGTGAGGGGCTAATTACCGATAACTTATTTTAGGGGCTGTTTTATGTGTAATTACAGCCTAAATAGCCGTTTATTTATGGCTATTTTACCCCTTGAAGTAAACTAAATAATAAATGAGTGCATAACTCTAGACTCTAAACAGACAATTTTGGGAGAAGTAGGAACAAATATAGAACATAAGACCAATCATAGTTTGTGCCCTAGATTGCAATATAATTTTAAAGTTATGTCACTTGTATGATCCGAAAGTTGACCTTCAGACTCAGGGAAGTTTTATGACTTCACATACGAAAGTTGACATTACTGATTTAACATCAAATGCATGTGGTTTATTGTGCTTAGTTATTAAAATTAAAAAAACCACAATAGTAGTGGCTTTTTAGATGATTACGTTGACAGCTTAATTGATTATTCTGAGACTACAATTTCTCTAATTAATTCTTTTGATACTGAACGTGCTAGCTTAGTTCGCGTGTTTTTATCCATTCTGTGCTGTGAACCATGTTCATTACAGCGGCCAGAAATAACATCAGGACCAATTAATTCTTTTGAATATTTCCATGCAGGAACTTGCACTTGTCTACCATATCGATTAATACGTTGACTGTGTTGGTTTTGTGCTGAAACAAACGTTTGTACTTCATTAATATTATTTACAAAAGTATGTTCACCAATTTGCAATTTTAGGTTAGTAACACCAGAATTTAACTCATTAACTTCGTGTTTACCAATCCATACAATAGCACCAGAAGTTACATGAATTAATTTTGCATTAAGCTCTGCTCCCTCTGTTTGACACTTTAAATATTGTCTTTTAAGAAATTGTTGTTTAATACTAGGGTTATCTAACAAATATGCACTAATTTCTGAACTTTCTAATAAATTGACTTCAGCATTTGTTATTTTATTGGTGTCAAAGTTATTTATTTGAAGAATATAATCACTTTGTACTGAACCTGATTGTGCTGCTCTGATCACTTCTGAAATATCGGTTAACTCTCTATCACCTTCCTGTCTAGAGCGGCCAGTAGAAGATGTTTGCATTCGTGATTTAAATTCTTTTGTTTGTTTAGCAAATTCAGTGGCTGATATTTTGCCTTCTTTGAAGCTTGTTTCTAATTCATTAAGAATGGTTTGAACTTCAGGATCCACTTTCGACGATGGACAACGCCACCATTTATCTTTACACGAGGTTTCATCACGAAGATCACGTAATTTAGCTTCAAACTTTGAGCGGCTTAAAACAATAAAGCCGTGTCGGATAAGCTCTCGTTCTATTTCTTGTTCAGCATAATTGAAAAATTCGCTCGTTCTAAATTCACCTTCGATTTCATTTTTAGATGATTTTACAAAAATTTTATCAGGTACATTAATAACAACTGAGCTGCCCATTTTTATCTTATGAGCACCAGATTGAACTACATTATCCTTAATATCATAGGTATTAGATAAAGTTAGCTCTGAACTAATAGAATCTTTTGTTGCATTTGGTGCTATAGGCATTGAGAGTAAGGGAGCCAAATCAGGTGCAGAGCTACAACCCGTAACAGTCAATATTACGGTGAATATAGCGATATTTAAATTATTGATTTTCATTTAATATCCTTTAATAGGTTAATCCAAAGCGTTATATATTTTTTTTAACTGGCTTAATTCAACCTCAAGTTTTTTAATTTTTGAAGCTATTGTTGTTTTATCAGTATAGCCGCCATTTTTAGTTGAAAATGTAATTGATTTTGTATCCTTACCTGTTTTCAGTACAGTATTTAATTCTGTAGTTTTATTAGAAAAAACCAAAACCCCGTGTTTTTCTGTTGTTTGTATTCCTTCTCCTTCGAATCGAAGGGAGTATTCTCCTGCGTCTAATTTCCTAAATGATATATAGCTTGATAAATCCTTTTCATGCTGAGAAATTGGTTTATTGTTCTTAAAAAGCGTTACTAATATCGGAATATTATCTGGTTTTTTGATTTTTTGATCATCAGATGAAATGTAAGAAGCTAGAGTGCCAGTATCTGCTAATGAAATAGGTGAAGCTAGCCATAATAGAGCAAAAAAAACGTTAAACTTCATATGAATATTCCTTACTTTAAAGTTTAATTATAAATTTATTGGGTGATATGTCTATAGATAACACGGTATTATATTTGATAATACAAGATGATTAAGTAATAGCGGCTATACTTCTGAATGCCAAAATATAAAACCGCTGTATTACTGACTGACAGCTAACTCAATGTCCCCTGATATAACAAGTTCTAGGTGTATTTATCTCTTCTTTGAGTGTTACAGCAATTTTAGATGATTGAACATAATGTCAGCTTTAAGCGATCAGTTGTCGTTAAGATCCGCCACTAGGCCATATTAACTGAGCGCACCAAGCTGCCATAAAATCTATGCCGCTAAGTGCCCCAAACTGAGATAGAAACTTTGGCCAAACAAGCTATTTTATTAAGAAAGTATTCGAAAGTTCATAAAATCAGAAAAATCAATCAGCATAGCCACTTCCAATAGCATTGAATGGTAGCTCTAATCCAAGCTCTGGTACTTGAATACCTATCCAAGCCACAAAAGTATTACTATTAGGGCCTGGAAAAACACTATATTCATTTACCCAAGGATAAAGGGCTATTGCTGCCTGAATTTTGGGAATAAGCTTCGAGGCTTTATCACCTTTAATAGAAAGTAATAATTCAGGTTTTGAACCATACCAGTATCTATCCGGTGTCAGAGTTTGATATTGCCTTATTGCGGGTAATCCTTGTTTTACTTGCCAGCCTGTAACCTCATAAACTCTATATTTAGTCGCTTTATCCTCCTTAATTGCTATCCAAGGATGAACAGCAAACCAACCGCGCCAGCTAAAAGCGTCAGCAGCATAGAATTCAATGATGGCTCGACTATCTTCACTTGGTGCAGTAGAAATGCCAGCGGGTTCTCTGCTAGCCGTACGCCAATTGCTATGAGTACATGCACTGATAAGTAATACAACACAGATAATATTCCAATATCTCATACACACCATCATATTCGTATTTACCGTTTAATTTCGACCGTTTACCTAGGAATTAGGCGACTGAAGACTAACTAAAGGAAGTATGGTCTTTACTGCCCATTCTACGCTCATTGAAACACTTACTTAACTTAATTGCAGTCTAAAATAAAAATCAAAAAATTAGTATACCATTGAGATGGTTTAACAATGTGGCAGGATAAAGTGGTTTTATAGTCGCACTAGTGGAAACTTCATAAATATCTATTTTAATTTATAGATAAAACTAAAGTCAGCTCCTCCTCTATTCTAGCTATACTTTAAAACACAATTGAATAATGAATTTTGGAGCGCTTATTTATTCTTCCTGTGCTTGTGAATTCGATTAACTATATTAAAGACTTTATTGATCTCGTTTAAATAGCATTCATTAGAAAAAGTATCACTGTATTGCTATTAGTTTGACTCCTCAATACGAACTAAGTTTCCATAAAATCTATGGCGTTAAGTGCCCCTTTCCGCCATATAAGTATTAAACTTATGTCCGCTGTTTGATCAGCAAGTTGAGGTATAATTCAAGAGTTTTTCTTTTCTATTGAGCACGAAAAACACCTTCTAATGGCATAAAATGCCACATAGGAACTAAATGAATTAATAGGAAACGTGCTACGTCTATTTATCTTGATTTATTTAAAAAACAAAAAAAATGCATCTATAAAATAGATGCATATAAACATGAAACACTAAGGGAAATAACATTACTGTTAAGTAAGAGTGTGCTTTTCAAATTAAGTTCAATTTATGTTCTGATCAAGTTGAAGCGCACATTTCCCCTGATTTTCAATCAGTTTCTCTTGAGCTTAACACTTCAATCAAATTGATCGCGACATTGACAAAATCACTATCAGTTACCAGACCGATTAATTTGTCACCCGACAAAATAGGTAAACAGCCAATTTTGTACTTTTGAAGAGTTAATGCCGCATTATGCACAGATACATGAGCATTGATGGTGACAACATCACGGCGATAAAAATCATCGATCTTAACGTGTTTCTCACGGTCTAATCTACTAGTCACGTTGATATCAAATAAAGTTGATTCTTCTACAGATAGAACATCTCGTTGGCTAACCAAACCCATTAGCACTTGTTCATCATCAACAATTGGAATATGACGAATATTATTTTCCACCATCATAATACGAGCATCTGATAAGGTGTTTTCGATCCCCAAAGTTAAAATATCATCCGACATGATTGAGCGTACCGAGGTCATTTTTTTATCCTTAAGCTATAATCGACTAACTTTAATTATGGCTTTGATATTGAACTATCGCCATTCAATAAGTCTATTAATATGTAAAAAAACATGATTAACAGCTGTATTGATTTAAATATCCCCCTTGATCAGGTACAAGCTTACTACTAGCTCAAGCAAGTACGAAAAACAAAAGCTTTATCTGGTTTCGTATCCCTTTGTGCCATAGGAGATTAAACTTTTATGATCTCAAAAAATATAAATCAAATATCCGATATTAAAATAGCAAATTTAAAAAACAAAAAAATGAGCATTAAGCTCACCTTTAGTTTATTTTGAGTCACAAACTGCCGTGTTTTAATTACATCACAGACTTAATTAAAACACGACATCAATCTCGCAGGTTCACTTCAAGAACTACTGTTCATTTTGAGTAACCGGAAAGCCCATTTTCTCAACTATTCTGATCCATGGTTTACGCCAGCCACCTTTTTCATCAAGGGTATCTAAAGCATACATGGTTATTTTTGCGCCGATCCAACGAAACGGCTCCGGTGGAATATATCCCGGTAAAGACGTGGCAAAGCCAAGCTTAGTTTCTGGGATATTCGTATTGTCTAATACTGCTAAACCGATTCTGGCACCAAAGCGTGTTGCCGTAACACCAAAACCAGAATATCCTCCCGCATAAATCATATCACCTTGATAATAGTGTTGATAATGTACCGCCATCCGAGTAGTTAACGCAATCGGCCCACTCCACGCATGAGAGAATTTAATATCTTTTAAATACGGGAAGGTATTATAAAATTTTTCTACCAAGGGATAAAAGTTATCGGCCGTTTTATCCGCTTTAGGATCAGTATCATTATTAAAGAAATACCCTAAACGACCACCAAATAATATCCGATTATCGGCCGTTAAACGCATATAGTTTAACTGGGTACGCGTATCATAAATGCCTTGTCTATTTTGCCAACCAAGCGCTTTAATTTGTTCGTCAGTTAATGGTTCGGTAACCACAATTCTATCGCGAATCGCTGATACTCTGCGGGTTATTTTTTTACTGCCCGCCGCAAAGGCATTAGTGGCTAATAATACTTTATTTGCTTTCACTGACCCTTGTGGCGTAATCACTAAAACGCCCGGTTTAAGATGAGTTGAGGAAACTAAAGGTGTATTTTCATAAATGCGCACGCCAAGCGCTAACGCGGCTTTTTTCAAACCCCAAGCAAGTTTTGCTGGATGCACAGTGCCACTGCGACTTTTAGACCATAGCCCTCCATGAAAAAGCGGCGAGTTGATTTCTTTATTAATAGCTGCTTTATCGAGCAAATGGGCGTCATGACCATATTTTTTATACAACTTATATTCGCTAGCAATATCAGCTAAGCCCTCTTCGCCTACCGAAACGGTTAGCTCACCACCCCACTCAATATCACACTCAATATTGTAACGTTCAATGGTCGCTTTAAAGCCGTCCATATTATCTTTACCTAAGCGCTCTAATTCATCCATTTCATCAGGAAATAAACGAGAGGCATTCGCCAAACCATGCATTACTGACGCTGACAGTATTGCCGCTGGGCGACCTGATGCACCAAAAGCAATTGATTGCGCTTCAATGATTACCACATCGCGTTCAGGGTTAGCTTCTTTTGCATGAATTGCAGCCCAAAGGCCGGTAAAACCTGCACCAACAATTAATAAGTCACAGTTAATATGTGCTGCTAATTGATCTTCTGGCTCAGGTGCGGCTTTATTATCTAACCAATAAGGAAAGAATTTTGTTTTTAATAAGGCTTGTTGGGCATTTAATGGGATAGTCATAATCGTATACTCGTAAAAATTTTATTGGCTAACGTTAATAATTAATGAAATAGGTTAAATAACTTGTTCAGCTAATTAGCATCAGCAATATCAGGGGCAATTTGCTTGAGTTTGGCGTAAACAATAGTGTAAATAATCATAGCGCTAATAGTCCCTAGCGCACATAACATCATCACCCCTGCATAACCATAACCTTGGCTAAGAATATAGCCTGCAACAGCAGGTGATATTGACTGGGTAAATCCTTGAGCACCGGGAACAAGCGCCGCATATTTACCACTGTGATCAATATTACCTATGGTGCCTAATTGAAAAACATCAATAAATAACCAGCAAAAGTTAAATACCGTAGCAGCAATAACATAGCTTACGGGAGTCACTTTAAAAGCTAATAAAAATAAAATAGCTGTCATCAAGGCAAAAGCGGCAATCAGTGGTTTGGATTGGCCATATTTATTGCCCATCCAAGTGGCTATCGCACAACCTGACAAGGTAAATAATGTACCTAAGGCAAGCGTGTTACTGATAAAATCATCAGATAAATTAGCGTCAGCACCAAGGCGTTCAATGAATGCCCAAAAAGCGCCAACATTAATATAAACACAAGCTACAGCGGCTAAACAAAGCCAAGGAATCCATACAGGAATAGTCGTTTTATGACCTTGTTTAGCCTCTGTAACAATTTCTTGATTACTGGCTTCTTTATTAGAGCTAGGCAACCAAGGAACAAAAAAGTAAGTGATAACAAACGCGGCACAGAAAAATATGAAAATTCCGTCAACCCCCCATTTATCTGAAATGGCAGGAAAGGTATAAAGCTCAACCGCGTTTACAGCAACAAGGACAAAGAGTAAAATGCTGAAATTTCGTGCGGTTTTGTGAGTCCCTGCAATGGTTGCAACACCAATGGAGTAACACATGCCCTCGCCTAAGCCGGCAATAATGCGAATGATAAATAAACTATTAAAATCATGAAAAATGCTAGAGCTATAATTTGCGAGAATGGCTACCGTTATACCGACATAAACCAGTATCTGGCGATTCACGCGATTAACAAGTAATGATGCAGCAATTGAAGCAACAAAAATTCCCATTAAATCAGCAGAGGCTAACCAACCCAGTTGTTGATCATTAAAACCCAAGGTATCAGCAAGTGACCCCACTAACATTGGCATACCAATAAAAACGGCGTTACCAACAATACTGATGATAACTGCCGCAAGAATTGCTTTAGGTTGGTCAAAAATTGAATTTAGCTTTTCGGAGTTTTGATTGGCTAAACCTGAACTTATTGAATCAGTCATCTAAAGTCACTTCGCAGATAGTGTAATAATTTGTAATTTAACTATTTCAAAAAACTATCAAAGTAAACATCCCCTTATTAGGTGACTTATACCAAATAAAATGATGAATGAGCTATTCATTACCTCAATTGGTATTAGGCTTTATCCCTCACGATAAAAAGGTCAAGGGATCAACAATAGCCCCTTCAGGCATGGCTTTTAATGACGCGATAAATAAGTAAAACAATTCAGATTGCGAGCTAACATCTAGCTTTGTATAAATATTTTTTCGATGATGTTTAATGGTTTCCACGCTGTTTTTTAATTTATCAGCAATGTATTTTATTGAATAGCCATGCAAAATTAAGTGAATTATTTTACTTTCTCTAGGCGTTAATATCGAGTTACCAAAATTAATTAACGCATTCTCTAGTTGCCACTCTAAATTGGGTGATGCAGTTTGTTCTAGACTTTGTCGCCATTTCACCAATATGCTCTTTATTAACGGACAAACAATTTCTAGTTGCTTCACTTCCGCTCTAGTAAACGGACGTTCTCCCGCATGTCTAACCATAGAAACACTAACAATGGCTTGATCTTCAAATTGAAATAAAATACAAACTTCATCAATAAAACCTAATTGTTTATAAAATAGATCATAGTACTCTGAGTCTTCAAAACCCTCTGGTGAAATATCTTTAACGGTATAGGGTCCTTCAGCCTTTTCATCTAAGGCAATACGATAAAAGGGATCTAGCAAATAAGCACCACTGTCATAGGGATCAAGTTGATATCTAGGGTCTTCATTAGCCAATAGTCGATGATGGGTAGTTTGTGGTGGCTGTCCAAGTGGAAAAATAGTCACCAAGCCACTGCTAGCATCCACTAAAGACTCTAACCCTTTTAATAATTCTGCAATTGCTTCTGAGCTAAAATTTTTAGTTACCACTGATGCCAGCGACTCATGCCAATTAATTAACTTAGTGGAGTTATTCATAAAGACCTTATTTCTCGCTCTGTATATAAACCAAAGCATAACTTGTTTTACTCAATTTCGTTGCTCCCCTTTTTAGGGGATAAACAAAAGATGATTAACCTGTAATAGTTAATTTAGAACATAAAAGCAGATTCAGCAGCATCACTTGAAGCACCTTTAGTGATAACAAACAGAATTAAGCTGAACTAAACAACTATAACACTATACCTTTGGAGGGGAGATTATGAAAACTAATCCCATTTTGGCAAAATCAGTTATTGCATTAGCCGTGTTAACCACACTAGCACCGATAGCTCACAGTGAAGAAATTGAAAAAATTCAAATTACTGCACAAAAACGCACACAAAATATAACTGAAGTAGGTGTAACCACTACCGCTTTTTCTGGTGACATGCTCGAAGAAATGGGTATAGACAGTGCGGTTGATTTAGGCGCTCATACACCAGGATTAGTAGCGGTAAACTCAACTTCCGGCAGCACGCCTATTTTTGCAATACGTGGCATAGGCTTAGATGATTTCAGTCCAAACAATACCAGTGGTGTTGGCGTATATACCGATGAAGTTTTTGCTAGTAGCCCTGTTTATTTAGGTGGGCAACTATTTGATATTGAACGTGTTGAGGTATTAAAAGGTCCACAAGGCACCTTATACGGTAAAAATACTACCGGTGGTGCTATAAACTTTATCACTATTAAGCCATCCGAAGATTTTGAAGCTTATATTGAAGCAGACTACAGTAGTTATCAAACGTTAGAAATCACCTCTGCAGTAGGTGGTGCGCTAACCGATACCGTCAATGGCCGACTTTCTCTTAACTATGCAAAATCAAATGAAGGCTGGCAAAAAGATGATAGTACAGGTGAAGAGTTTGGTCTAGTCGATACCTTTGCTGTACGTGGTCAACTTGGGTTTGACTTGGGAGATAGTGGCACTGGTTTATTACGTGTTTATGCCAACCGAGACAAATCTAAACCCCTTTCACCTGACAGTGAAGGGATTGATAATACGTTTGGTGATGATTCGTTCAGTGTCTTAAACTCTCCTTCCGATCCAACAAAAGTTAGTGTCGGTGAATTAGCTGTTGGCCGCGATGAGTCAGGCTCAGGTGTTGCGTTAACTTTAGATTATAGCTTTGATACTTTTGACGTTATATCAATTAGTTCCATGGATAAGTATGAACGCCAAGTTACTGATAACTACGACGGTTCTGCTATTTCTACCATGGAACTCATTCAAGATAATGAATTAGATCAATGGTCACAAGAAATTCGCTTGATTAGCACAGGCAGTAATGATTTTACTTGGGTAGTAGGCGCAAATATTTCTCATGAAAAAGTAGTCGCCTATGATCTATTTGATGACTCATTTTTCGTCACCGATTCAGCCTTTGACGGTGAGCTATATTCTGAAGATATTACCGCTTTTGGTTTAGACAGATTTATTGCTGATTATGTGCAAGAAACTGACTCTTACGGTATGTATTTACATACTGAAACCAAGTTAAATGACAGCTGGAAGTTAATTGCTGGCATTCGTTATTCTTACGATGAACGTACTTTTGATGGTACAGCCACCAATGAAAGTTTTGGCGAAGTATTCCCAGTAACAGAGTTGCACGAAACTAATGATGAAAGCGCGGTAACCGGTAAGCTAGGGCTCGACTGGAAAGTTAATGATGACTTATTAGTATTTGGTAATGTCTCTACCAGTTATAAAAGTGGTGTTTATTATGGTGGTGCCGTACTTGATGAACAAGCATGGAGTTACGTAGAGCCTGAAGATGTAAAGTCTGCTGAAATGGGCTTTAAGTGGACTTTATTAGATGGCAGCATGCAGCTAAACGGTGCGGCATTTGCGCTGCAGTATGAAAACCGTCAATCGTTATTGACCTTTATATCTGGAGAATTTAGTGATTTTAGCGGCTTTGCGGTTGCTGATACCACCTTAGCTAATGTACCAGAATCTGAAACGTCAGGTTTTGAATTAGATGTTCACTGGTTGCCAACCGATGAATTGACCCTACAAGCAGGCATCGCTTATTTAGACTCAAAAGTAACAAAAGCGCCAACAACGACAGATTTACGTGGTATTAATGCCGACTCATCGGTAAACGATCAAGCTCACGAAGAGGGTTTTGGTTTTGTTGACGCGCTAGCAGCGCCATTAGTGAATGGCACAATATTATCGCAAGCACCTGAGTGGAGTTATAACGCCTTAATTTCTTATGAATTTCCAGTGGCAAATGAACTGTATTTGAAATTTCAAACTAGCTATAGCTACTCAGGGGCGCAATATGCGCAACTTGCTGACGCTAATGCAAAATATGGTTCAATCAGTGCGCTTGATGGATTAGTTTCGCTCAGCTCTGACGAGAACCCTTGGTCTGTCACCCTTTGGGCTAGAAACATGCTTGATAATGACGCTGAAACCTATTCGTTTACTGGTTTTGCCGGACGTACGGTTTATCGCCAAAAACCCGCAACCTTTGGTATCACTTTTAAGTATGACTACTATTAAAATCAGCAAGGAATTACTTACTTAAATAGTCCCCCTTCACATAAAAAAGAGGGGGGATTTATCTACTCTCCTTCGACTCATATAATATTTTCATTGTCGATAGCTATATTTTCAAGAGGTCATAATGAACAGCTCTACTATAGATAACAACCAGACTTATACTCAAAACTTTACTAAAGACTTTACTAAAGAAATAATGCAAAAAGACCAAGCGCATTTTATGCATCCTTGGACAATTTTTGATATTTATAAAACTGAGGGTGCCTTACCAATCGAAAAAGCAAACGGTATCCACCTTGAAGACACTGACGGTAATTGTTACGTAGATGCCGTTGGTGGGTTGTGGTGTAACAACATTGGCACTGGTCGCAGAGAAATGGCAGATGCAATAGCTGAACAAGTGATGAAAATGTCATACGCAAGCCCTTTTGTCGATATGACTAATATTCCAGCCACCGAGCTTGCGGCAAAAATAGCAGAATTAGCACCGGGGTCGCTTAATCGTGTGTTTTTCAGTTGTGGCGGTTCAACCGCGGTAGATACTGCTTAT
>Ga0105358_10001265_pt1 | contig 13380 bp, 12 predicted proteins | sample GOMGulsemesocosm_5_FD_83509 | JGI IMG/M metagenome (GOLD analysis project Ga0105358, IMG submission 83509) | Methane-oxidizing microbial communities from mesocosms in the Gulf of Mexico - GOM15C Gulf of Mexico | ecosystem: Environmental > Aquatic > Marine > Cold seeps | place: Gulf of Mexico... | reverse complement strand
ATTGCATTATTTACCTTTTGTTTTTAATCAAGCGCAGTGTCAACAAAATAATCCTTCTTATCATCAACGAGAGGGCTTTATTTCCATTGGTAATTTTCGTCATCAGCCCAACTGGGATTGTGTATTATGGCTAAAACAACAAATTTGGCCATTAGTTCGTCAACAGTTACCTAAAGCTGAATTATTGATCTGTGGCGCTTATCCTCCGCCAAAAGCCACTGATTTACATGATCCCAAATCAGGTTTTTTAGTTAAAGGCTGGGTTGATGATGCGGCGCATGCAATGCAATCTGCACGAGTATGTTTAGCGCCATTGCGTTTTGGTGCTGGTATAAAAGGTAAATTGGCAGAGGCTATGTTATGTGGGACGCCTTCGGTGACCACTGATATCGGCATTGAAGGTATGCAAACTGAATTAGCATGGCCGGGTATGGTAGCTGATGATGCACAAGCGATTGCAGATGCAGCGGTTAAACTTTACCAACAAGAAAGTACTTGGCAAGTTGCTAGTGATTTAGGGAGAACCAATGCAGAAAAGTTATTTGAACAAGTGAAACATTTTAACGCATTACTAGGTTGTATTGATGGGTTGCTTGATGATTTAGAGCAACACCGGCAGCATAACTTTATTGGCTCTATGCTCAATCATCACCACCATAAGAGTACTAAGTATATGTCTCAATGGATTGAAGTGAAAAATAATACTAACTTACTGCCATTGGTATAACACAGCATCTTGCTATTAGACGCTCGTAACTAAAGTACTTTGTCTAATATTTTATTTAATCGTTGTGCGGCTAATAGTAACCGTTGTTCCATAATAACTTGATGTTGGCTCAAATATTTTTTTGGTAATTTTATTTTTCCTATCAATTTTTGGCAACTGCCTTGGCTATTTACTTGGCAATAATTAAAACTATCACGCTTTACTATTTGAAAGGATTCATTAGCCCATTGCCAAACCTGCTCTGTTTGCCAGTTTGGCTGTGAATGTTGCTGCCACCTTTCTGTTAATAACGTTAACCATTTCTTCTTACTGTATTTTCCTTTATATAAAATACAGTTATCCCAATAGCTATGTAAATTTTTACATTTTGTTTCTAAGTGGGAAAATTTTACTTTATTCCCGCCTAAGTCATCGGCAAAACTCACATGTAAAGGTTGATGAATATCAGCAAGCCAATGGCTTAAAAAAAGTAACGCTTGTGCTTGTCGCCAATTGGCCTCTTTTTGAGGTTGAGCTAACACTTTTTGATGCTTTAAAATCGCTTGAGGTAGGCAGTTTTTACTACAATCGTTGGCTTTTATTTTTAAATGATTACGCGGCACATTCATATAATGCCAGGGTTTATACGATTTGAAACTTTCTAAGCGTTTGATAGCATCAGCCCAAGTACAGGCATTAGCAAAGGTGATTGGACTGTTTTGCTTTTTATAATTGTAATTATTAATTAAACGTTGATGTTTTTTGGGGATAACCTTAAGTAAAGTGGAGATTTGAGTTTGTTTCGTTGAGGATAAATGATCAAAAGCTAATTGACAGACAATTTGGTGACCTAATTTACCTAAGGCAACGCTGGGATTAGAAAAAACAGTAAATATTAAGAAGAACAAAAACAGCTTTATTATCAAGGTTTAGCTCCTAAATTTGGTTTTGTGCCTCTGCCATAAAACCAGGTACCTACCCCAAGTATATTGAGGCATCCTGGGTATAGGTGGTCCACTTCAGTAACAACAATAGGCTTTAACATTAATCAGCAAAAATTTTCATTTCTTCACCAATTTTTTTACGCATCTCCATTAATTTTATCGCTGTATCATGCTGTTTTTTGTCGGCTTCTGTTATAGGAACCCACTGTGGGACCTGCTCTGATTGACCGTTTTGATCAACGGCCACCATAATAACAATACAATGGGTAGTCAAACGACGGTTTAATGATTTTGGATCACAAGCATTAACTTCAAGCGCTATATGTAAAGAAGAATTACCCGTGTAAATAACTTTGGCTTCTACTTCTACTAAGCTACCTACATGAATTGGGGCAACAAAACGAATTCCACCCGCGTAGGCCGTTACGCAATAACGCCCACTCCAACCCGCTGCACAAGCATAAGCGGCTAAATCTATCCATTTCATTACCGCGCCACCATGGACTTTTCCGCCAAAATTGACATCTTGTGGTTCAGCTAAAAATCGTAGGGTAATATCCCGTTGTGGTGTTTTCATTATTTAATCTCTTAAGGTTATCTATTAAGGAGAATTTAAATGGTTAATGCGATATAAGCAAATAATTAATCAGTCGCTTTATCCTTATTTGGATACCTCAATACACCTCTTCTAATAATGATAAGGGTAGAACGAGGATTCAGGTAAATTAGGAATAATTTTGTTTAGGTAATAAAAAAGCCTTCCTCGATAAGAAAGGCTTGAAATGCTCGCATTATGGTCTTGTTAAACAAGGCTCTTATTATTTGTTCTTTCCAGCTGCTTTTATTATTATTTTATTGTTGTTTTTATTAGACTTCCTTGCTTAGACCGACAATTTATAACAAAGGGTTTTCTCTACAGCAACAACTTTAGTAGAGCAAAAACTCAGTTACTCTCATCGTGAACGCATAGTTTTGCTACGATTCTTGCTAAGTATTTGATTGTTATTCTATTTACAAATAACAGGTATTAAATAACAAATTTGAATTTCTTTAACTTATCATTGGTAATTTGTTGAAGTTAGTAAAGCAATTGATTTGGCGCATAGATTCAAAATTGCACCAGTGCTAGAATACGCAGCATAAATGTCTTGTTATCTACATTAATAATAACGAGAGTAAACAAACAGTAATACCAATGGCAGTAAGTTAGTGATCAAATATCAATGAGGATAAATTTTCAATAACACAGGTTTTTAGTTCCGGACAAAACCTAAGTACCTACAATCAGGAGAATGTGCGTCCTGCATTCTCTAATAAGGTGCTTCCTGTACCGTCATGTAGGCAGGCGCTTGATTGAGCAATAGCGTGCGTGTGTGATTGAAAGCAACGATGTTATTGGAATATTAGTCCATTTAGACTGATCACATATTTATTGCTATTGGTATAAATATAGAGGATTTATTGGTGACCGAATTAAAAAATGATAATTATTTACGTGCGTTATTAAAACAACCAGTAGATTACACCCCCGTGTGGATGATGCGTCAAGCGGGGCGTTATTTACCTGAATATAGAGAAGTACGTAAAGGGGCAGGCGATTTTATGTCGGTTTGTCGTGATGCTGACTTAGCATGTGAAGTCACTATTCAGCCTTTACGTCGCTTTAAACTTGATGCCGCCATTCTATTTAGTGATATTTTAACTATCCCTGATGCGATGGGCTTAGGCTTGTATTTTGAAACAGGTGAAGGTCCTAAATTTACTAACCCTATTACTTGTAAAGCAGATATTGATAAAATAGGTATTCCTGATCCAGAAGATGAATTGGGTTATGTAATGAATGCAGTACGTACTATTCGCAAAGAATTAAAGGGTGAAGTACCATTAATTGGTTTTTCAGGCAGTCCGTGGACATTAGCAACCTATATGATTGAAGGTGGCAGTTCAAAAGCCTTTACTAAAATCAAAAAAATGATGTTCTCAGACCCGAAAATCTTACATTTGTTACTTGATAAGTTAGCCGACTCTGTTATTACCTATCTTAACGGTCAAATCGCTGCAGGCGCACAATCTGTGATGGTATTTGATACTTGGGGTGGCGTGTTATCGCCGCGAGATTATAAAGATTTTTCATTACAATATATGGCGAAGATAGTTGATGGTTTAACTCGTCATGCCGATGGTCGCCAAGTGCCAGTTACTTTATTTACTAAAAATGGTGGTATGTGGTTAGAAGATATAGTTGCAACAGGCTGTGATGCAGTAGGGCTTGATTGGACTATTGATATTGAACAGGCTAAAGCACGAGTAGGTGATAAAGTTGCTTTGCAAGGAAATATGGACCCGTCAATGTTATATGCACCTTTACCTCGTATAGAAGAAGAAGTTGCGAAAATCTTGGCTGGTTTTGGTCACGGTGGAACAGGACACGTGTTTAACTTAGGTCACGGTATTCACCCTGATGTTAAACCTGAGCATGCAGGGCACTTCATTGAATCGGTGCATCGCTTAAGTAAACAATACCACCGGTAGGTCGTAATTTATTGCGACACAGTGTAGGTTGTTCTTGATCCAATAGAGTTATCGGATCAAAGTCCAATCTACATAAAAAACTGGAGAACACGATTTAGTCTTCTTCCGTTTCATAAGCGCTAAAATCAGTAATTCCTTTTTCTTCTAGGATGCGACGTACGCTTGCAGGTAACTTTTCGTTATTATCTTTTGCCAAGTCTTCATCATTTGGTAAAGGTTGCCCTGTAAAAGCATGTAAAAATGCTTCACATAATAATTCACTGTTAGTCGCGTGACGTAAGTTTTTTACTTGGCGTCTAGTGCGTTCATCGGTTAATACTTTTAAAACACGCAAAGGAATTGAGACGGTAATTTTTTTTACCTGTTCACTTTTTTTTCCATGTTCGGCATAGGGATTTATATATTCGTCATTCCACTGAGCCATGTTACTTCCTCAATAATATTCTAGTTATCTTGTTGTACCATTAATTGAAGTAGGGAATTCTCGCTGAATGATCAACTTATGACTTCAATTGGTATTAGTTATAAGGTAGATTTTACTGATTGTTGAAACTCAGTCAAGTAGAAGTTTAGATGTCTAAAAAATCTTGACCTAAATAACGAAAAAGCTTAGAGTTATAGACGTCCAAACATCTAAAGAACAGTAGATTAAACGTAATTATTCACCATACCTTGTATTCCCGTTACCCCAGTTATGTCTTTGCCTACAGGATGTAGGTATTTAGCTTTGTTAAGAAACTAAAAAGCTGAAGCTGGAATCACAGTGTTTAAAAGTCTATATTCCCGACTTAAAGAGCTCGGGAGTGACGATAGGTGAATAGAAACGATAAAACAAATCAAATAAGAAAAGCGATTGAATAAGAGGAATTTATATGTCGATCAATAAAATTACTACTGCAGCAGTGCAAGCAGGTATTAATATCGACCCACATCATGGTGCTGTGGTTGCGCCTATTTATTTATCCAGCACTTATTCACTAAAAGGTTTTAATGATAAGCGTGAATTTGACTATTCCCGTACGGGCAACCCAACCCGTGCTACTTTTGCTCAAGCTATCGCCACCTTAGAACAAGGTAGAGTTGGTATTGTGACGAGTACAGGAATGGCAGCTGTACATTTAATTTGTCAGATATTATCAACAGAAGATTTGGTGGTGATTCCGCATGATTGTTATGGTGGCAGTTTTCGTTTATTTACCCACCTAGCAAAACGCGGTCAATTCAAATTAATTGTTGTCGATCAAAATGATGAGAAAGCCTTAACAAAGGCATTAGTGCAAAAGCCTAAATTAGTTTTATTAGAAAGCCCAAGTAACCCGTTATTACGTTTGGTCGATATTGAAAAAGTGACTAAAACTTGTCATAAAGTGGGAGCTTTAGTGGCGGTTGATAATACTTTTTTATCGCCAGCTTTACAGCAACCACTAGTACTTGGTGCAGATATTGTCTTTCATTCAACAACCAAATACATTAATGGTCATAGTGATGTGGTGGGTGGTGTTGTTGTAACTAAAGATCAAGCGTTAGGTGAAGAGTTAGCATGGTGGGCCAATTGCATCGGTATTACTGGTAGTGCTTTTGATAGTTTTTTAGCCTTACGTGGTTTAAAAACATTACCTATACGCATTAAGCAGCATCAAGAAAATGCTGAGAAAGTGGCAAGTTTTTTAAAGAACCATGCTGCCATTGATGTTGTTTACTACCCAGGGTTTACTGATCATCCGGGCCATGATATTGCCAAAAAGCAGCAATCAGGTTTTGGTGCCATGTTAAGTTTTGAATTAACCGGTGGCGTCAATGCAGTGAAAAAGTTATTTGATAATTTAACTTTGTTTACGCTAGCGCAATCGTTAGGTGGGGTAGAGAGTTTAATTAGTCATCCGCCGACAATGACCCATGCAGGTATGGAAGAAGCGGCTAGGCTAGAAGCGGGTATCACTGACTCCTTAGTACGTATTTCAGTTGGCATTGAAGATGTTGATGATATTTTAGCCGATTTAGCCCATGGTTTAGCGCAAAGTCAAATTGCTTAGTAACCAGTGAAAAATTATAACTTAGAGAGCGATTTTTTGAGCTAAAACGTCGCTAATCTAAAAATAAAAAGACAATGTTAACTGGGGTCTGTTGATTTTATCTCGAATAAAATTTAACAGTGAAAGCTCAACAGTGCCTAGGCTATTTATTTATGAAATATATCAGTTGCTTAGTTTTATTTTTTCTAGCACTATTAGTTTTTATTTATAAGCTTTATTGACGTAATGGCTAAACCTCTTCAACACCAAACATATTATACTCGTAAGGTTCAGGTGTTACTGAGCAAAATTTATGGACGCAGTAAGCTAAATGATTCAATGCTTGAGCGAGCAATTCATTATTTTAATCATCAAGCTTTTGTGGCAACTAATGAAGCGTTAAGTGAAACCCACCTCGAACTAGAAAAATTAGAATGTATTGACCGCCATAATCATTTACTTAATATTTGTCGTGAAATTATTGACTTAACTGAGGGTAATAGCTTTGAAGAGAGTAACCGAAAGTCGGCTCAACTCCTTGGTACTATTCAATTAATGAGTCCTACTGAAGGAGAAAAGGTTACCAACAATAACGAATATTGTAAATCCTTATATAAAGCGATATTAAGTATACGCTTATTAGATCGCCTCTTACTGGATATGGAAATAACCGATCCTCATATTGCCAACACATTAGCAGAATTTCCTGAGCAGGCTTTTGCACAGTTTGATCAGAATGCTCAGCGTCGGGTAATAGAACAAATAAAAATACCTTTATTGATGGCAGCGTTACTGCAAGATATCGGTCTTTATTACAGTGAAGCACAACGTATACTTATTGACGATCCGATAAAAAAGTCTCAGAGAAAATTGAATACCACTGAACGGAAAAAGTTATTAACCATCAATTATAAGCAAACGTTAAATTACATTACCAATGGGTTTAATGTACCTGTTTATGTAGGGCATTATAGAGAAGAACGTGATCAATTTGTCGTTGATGAACAAGCTAAAGCACAGTTTGTACAAGAATTAATTAAAAGCAGTTATAAATCAAAACAAGTCATTGGTAATTTACTTAAAGTACCGCAAATATACACGTCTATTATTTTTTCAACTAAAGATAGCTATAACTATAAAGTATTGCCTAAGGTTTATCAGGTATTAAATAAAAATGCTGAGTTAGGTATTTGCTCTCAAAAAATTGTTGATGCGCTTTATAAAATAACCGGTATATTCCCACAAGGTTATGGTGTTATTTATATGCCACAAGAAGGGGGATGTTATGAATATGCCATTGTTAATCGATTATACCCAGTGATACCAGAAGAACCTTTATGTCGAATAGCCACAAGAAAACTAACCTTTATTGGCTATGGACATAATATAAAAGTGAAAAAAACAAGTAATCTATACTTTCCACATATGGCGAAAAAAATAGCCAGTTTAAGTAAAGAGCGTTTGAATGAAATTCTTGAGTTGTTAGCCTCAAATTACAAGGAAAGACAAGCGTTGGATTTACTGCCACGCTGTTGGCATGCAAATGAATTTTTTTCAGTAAAAGCTAATCAAAAGCTGTGGAATAAATTGGATTAGGAGAGCGTTTGTTAAGTAACGAAGCAATGATAAGAAAAATATAAATGAAAAACTCTGTGGTTTAAGAGAAAGTGAAAAACAAACCAAAATTTTGACATTGTTATAATACCCATTCATCACGGGCACTATGGGCTTTATCATAGTGAACCCACATTAACCATTTTTACTAAAAGGTAAAAACAGCCAAAAAATTGAGCTTTATCAAGTCATCAAAAATAAATTAGTTTAACATAACGTTATTAATACATTAATTTTGACGTATTTTAATTCTAATATAAATGAATCGGACAATAACAATGAAAAAATATCTTTTAGTTTTATCAACATTATTACTTGTATTAACAGGCTGCAGTAAAGTAGTTGATGTACAACTTGATGCTGAAGTGACAGTATTTTTGAGCAATGGTGATGAGAAAAAAATAAAACTAACTGCAAAAGATCCAGAACACATTATGATGCAAGAATGGCTTGAACAACACAAGGCTGACTGGTTACCTACATCGGGTCGATATGCGGGGGGTATTTATCTAACATCAGGTAAATATGGAATTCAAGTAATCAATAGTAAAGTTGTGTTGTATTCGAGCATTACTGATAACCCAACGGCTATTTATGCTCAAGAAATAGAGCGCAGTGATCTTAAAGCGTTAAAAATATTAAATAACTAATAATTTTTATTGTTGGTATTAGACCTTGGTTTGCCATTGAATCTGTATATTGCTGATAGAAAAGCATTACCAACAATATTATTTATAAACAATAGCGCTGGATCATTGCGACCAACAACTTGTCTGTTTTATCAATTTCACTATGAGCTAAAAACTCATTTGGTTGATGTGCTTGGTTGATTGAGCCCGGCCCTAACACAATAGTTTGGCAGCCTAGCTGTTGAATAAAGGGTGCTTCAGTTGCGTAATTCACTGCACAACAGGTATGGCCACTAATTTCTTCGGCAATACTAACCAAACAGGTGTCTTTATTTGTAGACTTTTCTTGTTCAAAACTTGCTGAGCTAGGATGCAGCTCTTTAAAGCTAATACGGCCAGGGTAGAGTTCAGCTAAGGGCTTTAATGTTTCGCTTAACCAATGGAGTAGTTCGTCGTCACTCATACCTGGCAGTGATCGTAAATCAATGTCTAAGTCACAATGGCCACAAATACGGTTGGCATTATCGCCACCCTTAATTGCACCAAAATTCAAGGTGGGTGCTGGCACATCAAAAGCGTCATTTTTATAATTTTCTCTAAATTTTTCTTGTAGGTCAATGAGTTCACCAATTACTCTATACATAATTTCAATAGCATTAACACCCAAGCTTGGTTTACTCGAGTGACCAGACTGCCCTTGCACACTAATACGGTGTGACATGTGGCCTTTGTGCATCATTACGGGTACTAAGTTAGTGGGTTCACCAATAATGGCCACATCAGGTTTTACTGCTTGGCTTTTCGCAAAAAATCGTGCGCCGGCCATAGTGGTTTCTTCGTCTGCTGTTGCTAGTATATATAATGGCTTTTTAAGTTGCTTAGCACTCAGTCCTTTACAAGCTTGTAAAATAAAGGCGAAAAAGCCTTTCATATCACACGTGCCTAAGCCATAAAATTTATCATCTTTATTGACTACGCTCATAGGGTCACTTTGCCAACGGCTTTCATCAAAAGGCACCGTGTCACTATGACCCGCGAGTAATAAACCGCCTTCACCACTACCCAGTTTGGCAAGTAAATTATATTTGTTATCACTGCTTTTGTGTGCGCCAGGTACTTTTTGAATATCAATGCTAAACCCTAACTGCTCAAACCACGTACCAAGCAGTTGAATCACCCCTAAATTACCTTGATCCCAACTCGCTTGGGTTGAGCTGATAGAAGGGCAGGCAATCAATTGAGTCAATGATTGTGTGAAATTGGGTAGTGAAGACATAAAAACTATTCCGGATAAATACTTGGGTAAAATTTAAATAGTTATGCTTAATAGTTGCATAACTATCCATTTACTGATAAATTACTATTACAGTGTAAATAACCTGCTTTCATAAGGCTACTTTTTTCATAAGGCACAGTGTAATGCTAATTGTTCAAGAAATACGACGACGATAGAGAATTTTTTATTATCTCTTGCATGCTTTAGTTATAAGAGGTAGTTATTCCCTGGTAAAAAGCATATCGTTATTGTTTATTTGAATATTAAGGTGTTTGATTGTGTCAAAAGTTATGAAAGTCGCCGTTATTGGCGCAAGTGGTTATGCCGGTGCTGAATTAGTTGGTTTATTATGTCAGCACGACCAAGTTTCAATACAACATTTAATTGTGTCTGAAAACTCCTCCTCCTGCGGAAAACTTTTTAGCGAGTTACATGGTCGCTGGCAAGGAATATGTGATATACCCCTGCAGTCTTTTTCTAAGGAATGGTTTGATACTTCGGCCAAACAATTAGATGCTGTTTTCTTTGCTACTCCCCATGAATTTAGTGCTGATTGGGCGCATGCTTTTGTTGAAGTTGGCGTTAAGGTCTTTGATCTATCGGGAGGTTTTAGACTTAAAAACCCACAAGATTACCCGACATTTTATGGTTTTGAACATGCTCATGTTGAAGCGCTATCAAGTGCTAAATATGGCTTAGCTGAGTGGAATCAAGATGATATTACTAAAACAAATTTAATTGCTGTTCCGGGCTGTTATCCAACGGCTAGTTTACTTTCTCTTAAACCAATCACCACTAACAACTTTCATATTAAAAATTCGCTTATTGTGGTTAATGGTATTAGTGGTGTTAGTGGTGCAGGTAGAAACGCCTCTTTAGCCACTAATTTTAACGAAGTTAGCTTAAAACCTTACAATATTTTACAGCATAGACATCAACCTGAAATATCACAAGAAGCACATGTTCAAGTGATATTTAATCCTCATTTAGCGCCTTATACAAGAGGCTTGTTGGTAACCGTAACGTTACAGTTAAAAACAGAAATTACTGCTGAACAAGTAGCACAAGCATTTGAACAGGCTTATGCTGATAAGCCATTGGTGAGGTTAGTTGATGCTTGGCCACAAATTGGCAATGTTGCCAATACCCCATTTGCTGATTTACATTGGCAGCTTGATGAAGAAAAACATGTGCTTGTGGTCAGTTGCGCAATTGATAATTTATTAAAAGGTGCAGCATCACAAGCGTTACAATGTTTTAATATATCGCTTGGTTTACCAAGTGAATACAGCTTGCTGCCCGAAAATAGAAGCAAGTAATCAGTAACGAGTTTTTAATTGCGAAAGCAAAAATAAGAGAAAATAATGAGTAACCCTAAACCTTTGGTAATAAAAATTGGTGGAGCAATTCTTGAAAAAGAAGGTGCTTTAGCAAACTTGCTCGCTGTCATTGTGAAGCTTAAAAATGACGCTAAAGTGGTCTTGGTGCATGGCGGCGGTTGTGTTGTTGATGAAATGCTAGCGCAAGCCGGTTTTACTACCGTAAAGAAGCACGGTTTAAGAGTAACGCCTAAAGAGCAAATTGGTTTAATTAGTGGTGCACTGGCGGGTACAGTGAATAAATCGATAGTCGCTACTGCTAATAGTATGAGCTTACCTGCCGTGGGTTTATCGTTAACCGATGGCGATATGATTCATTGTCGTTTATCGCCACAAGATTTAGGGCAAGTAGGTCTTCCTAGTGCAAAAAATAGTGTATTATTAGATGTCTTATTAAATAGTCAATTTCTACCGGTTATTTCTTCTATTGGCGCGTTACCTAATGGCGACTTAGTCAATGTGAATGCTGATGATGCTGCCGTTGCTATTTGTCAGTTGTTAAATGCACAACTGTTGTTATTAACTGACGTTAACGGCGTAAAAGGCGCAGATGGTGAATATTTGTCTAGTTTAAATAGCGAGCAAGCAAACGAGCTAATTGCACAAGGTGTTATTGCCGGTGGTATGACCGCTAAAGTAAATGCAGCCTTACATGCGGCCAATCAATTACGACGAAGTATTGCGGTTGCCAGCTGGCAATCGCCAGAGCAAATTATGCAATTGCTTGAAGGTCAGGGTGTAGGAACACAAATTCAGCCTGACTAATACCTTGTGGCCTTCTTGCGTTAATGAGCGAATAGGCGATGAACGTAACCAAATATTTTAAAAGAAGATACTAATGTCGAACCAATTAAACCACTTTTTAGCTGATGATCAGTTGAATAAAAGCCAATTACTCGCTTTGATTGAGCTAGCAATTAAGATTAAAAAAAATCCAGAAGATTATAATCAAGCCTTGGCAGGAAAGTCAGTGGCGATGATATTTGAAAAACCGTCATTAAGAACTCATGTCAGTTTTGATATGGGTATCAATAAGCTTGGTGGCCATGCCTTGTATTTAGGGCAACAAAACGGCAAGTTAGGCGAACGTGAACGCGTTAGTGATTATGCCAAAAACTTATCATGCTTTAGCGACGCGATTGTTGCTCGGGTATTTAGCCATAAATCGATTCAGGATTTAGCAAAACACGGTAGTGTACCGGTGATTAATGCTTTGTGTGATGTGTATCATCCTTGTCAAGCCTTGGCCGATTTTGTTACCTTACAAGAAAACTTAGCAGCGTTAGGTAAAAGTAAGTTAACCGAGGTGAAATTAGCTTACGTTGGTGATGGCAATAATGTTTCTAATTCATTGATGCTGATGGCAGCAACATTGGGTGTAGATTTCACCTTAGTAACCCCGGTAGGTTATGAAGCACAAGCTAACATGATTGAAAAAACACAAAACCTAGCAAAAGAGTCAGGTGCAGTATTTACGGCTACGACGGATATGAACGCTATTGGTAAGCAGGATGTTATCTATACCGATACATGGGTTTCAATGGGTGATGAAGACGTCAGTAAAAAAGCTGAAATATTAGCGCATTTTGCTCAATATCAAGTAAATCATGCCGTAATGGCGAGTGCACAGGCAAGCATAGTATTGCATTGCCAACCAGCACACTTAGAAGAAGAAATTACTACCGCGCTATTTGATAGTGATATGGCGAAAGTTTTCCAACAAGCAGAAAATAGAATGTGGGCACAGAACGCCGTGTTGGTAAGTTTATTAGGCTAATAGCCATGAAACTAGATCCCCGATACCCAATAAGAGTATTCGGAGATGACACCGAAATAAATTAATTTAATTAAACAAATTTAGAGAACAACATTATGAGTATTCAAAAGAAAAAAATTAAAAAAGTTGTATTAGCTTATTCAGGTGGCTTAGACACTTCAGCTATCATTCCATGGTTAAAAGAAAACTATGATAATTGTGAAGTTATCGCCTTTTGTGCCGATGTTGGCCAAGGTGAAGAAGAGCTTGTTGGTCTTAAAGAAAAAGCCATTGCTTCTGGTGCTTCTGAATGCTACATAGCCGATTTAAAAGAAGAGTATGTTAAAGAATATATTTATCCAATTCTTAAGACGGGTGCTGTTTACGAAGGTCAGTATTTATTAGGTACGTCAATGGCGCGTCCTATTATTGCTAAAGCGCACATTGAAGTTGCTTTAAAAGTTGGCGCTGATGCGGTTTGTCATGGCTGTACTGGTAAAGGTAATGATCAAGTACGTTTCGAGTCGTGTTT
>Ga0105358_10001262_pt1 | contig 13410 bp, 7 predicted proteins | sample GOMGulsemesocosm_5_FD_83509 | JGI IMG/M metagenome (GOLD analysis project Ga0105358, IMG submission 83509) | Methane-oxidizing microbial communities from mesocosms in the Gulf of Mexico - GOM15C Gulf of Mexico | ecosystem: Environmental > Aquatic > Marine > Cold seeps | place: Gulf of Mexico... | reverse complement strand
TCTTTTTTTCTGATACAGCTCTTTTCGTTTTGCTAGTATTCCAATATCAAGACCATCATGCCTTTGGTTTTGCCCTAAAAATGATCGTGGTTTCTCAAAAGTTCAATGACCGCTTATGGCTATTTTTGACATTAAGAGCAACCACTAGCTAACGTCAGCAAAGCGCCTGAAGCAGACAAAAATTATGGTACAAAATTACTTCTGCTAAAGTTCACTTTGATACGATAGCGGACGTTCCCCACAGATGAGTATCTGAGACTTTTGATGATGGCTTTTTGCCAATAAGTCGTTCAGTATGAGTGTGAACAAAGCCACCATTGCTGTCGTTCGTGACCACGAAAAACCATCATAATATATTGGTTCACCTAACCGACTTTGAGTAACCAAATAGATAGGTGTTCATAAGTTGTATGGTTATTGATTATTAAGATCCTCTGACATAGAATTAAAGATAATCAAAATCGAGTGATACCATCTAACCAAATGAAAAACATAAATAAATTTATATTAATTATTATTTCAATATTAGTTGTTGTTTGTCATACCTCCTCTGCGGATGAAACCCCACCTTATCTATATGTCTTAGGTGTCGCACAAGATGCAGGGTATCCACAAACCGCATGTTATCAAGAACATTGCATGTCTGGTTGGGAAGACCCTTTATTAAGAAGAAGTGCTGTTTCGCTTGGTTTGATCAGTCTTAACGACAAAAAAAAGTATATGTTTGAGGCGACACCAAATTTTCCTGCGCAGCTCTACCAACTAGAAAAAGAGGCACCTTCTTCGCAATATGCGCTCGACGGTATTTTCTTAACACATGCGCATATTGGCCATTACACTGGTTTAATGTTTTTAGGCCATGAATCCGCTGGTGCAATTGATATACCTGTTTATGCAATGCCTCGAATGAAGAAGTATTTAGAAGAAAATGGACCTTGGCAACAATTGATTAAATACCAGAATATTGTTTTAAAAGCACTACAACACCAGTCAAGTGTGCTTTTAGGGCAAGTTAAAATAACACCATTTTTAGTACCTCATCGTGATGAATATTCTGAAACAGTTGGATTTAGAATTGATGGTCCAAATAAGTCAGCCTTATTTATCCCCGACATAAATAAATGGTCCCAATGGGAAACTAAATTGGTCGACGCTATAAAGTCTGTTGATTATGCCTTACTTGATGCCACTTTTTATGCGGATGGAGAATTACCAGGTAGAGATATGTCTAAAATCCCCCACCCATTTGTCGCTGAAACCATGCATGCGCTAAACAGTATTCCTAAAACTGAAAAAAATAAAGTCTGGTTTATTCACATGAATCATACTAATCCCTTGCTTAAGATAAACAGTAAAGAAAGTAAATTTGTACAATCACAAGGTTTTAATGTAGCTATAGAAGGTATTAAAATAGCCTTATAATGTTGGTCACCTTGACTGGCAAAAAAGCCACCACAGCAGTCATTCGTCACCTTACTGACAACGCTAATTTAATGTGCGCTAGAGACATTAACCTCGAATTTATCAATGTACAATAAATTAACATATCTGAGACGTATCCATAATATACTGTTGAACTACCAGTATATTGAGCAAGTTTGGTCAAGATTAGAGACTTAATAGGTTTTAAAATTTAATTGCTGAGGAAAGAGGGATTGAAGTGAAAAAATATCAAGAACGGTTTGTTGGAGTGATCGACTATATAGAAGCTAACCTCGATACAGAACTTGATATTGATAAGCTTTGCCAACGTGTGTATTTATCAAAATATCATTTTCACAGGCAATGTTCAGCCTTTTTTGGAATGTCTGTCATGTCGCTTGTAAAATTACTACGATTGAAAAGAGCTGCTTATCAATTAGCGTACCGTGATGATAATAAGGTTGTAGATATAGCGTTGGCAAATGGTTATGAAAGCCATGAAGCATTTTCTAGGGTTTTCAAAAAACGATTTAATAAAAGTCCTTCTAGTTTTAGGCGTTCACCCGATTGGACCCCTTGGCATTCTAAATACGAACCTATTCTAATATTAAGGACCAAAGTTATGAACGAAAAAGCTAATTTTAATGTGAAGGTTGTTGACTTCCCTGAAACATTAATAGCGACAATAGAGCATAGAGACTCACCTAATATGCTTGGAAATACTATAAAAAAATTTATTGAATGGAGAAAAGAAAATAGACTTCCTCCTAGTAAAAGTAAAACATTTAATTTGGTTTATGATGATCCTAATACTGTAAATGCAAAAGATTATAGATTTGATGTGTGTTGCTCAATCCCACACTTTGTTGAAGAAAACACATTCGGAATAGTAAATAAAACTATACCTTCAGGTAAATGTGCAGTAGTTCGGCATATTGGTAGCGATGACACTATAGGGTTGGTGGTTAATTATCTTTATTCAGAGTGGTTGAATGATTCGAATGTTAAACTTAGAGACTTTCCTATTTTTTTTGAAAGGGTTACATTTTTTCCTGAAGTAACTGAGAATGAAATGATTACTGACGTATATTTACCTATTGAGTAGGAAACACAACAATAGACCATGATATTAGTGATTCAAAATATAATGTGAATCGCTAATATTACATTGATATCAATGCTTCTAATGTGGCAAAAGTTAGCGTTCCGAGATGAAACTCCACAGGCAGCTATGAGCTTAAAGCAGCCCCACTACCAAGCAGTAAATTTTAGTTAAACTTACCCTGAAAATGAACATGGTTTCTCAAAACTTAAGGTCAGCTTATGGCTACAAGTGCTCATTAAGTTTGCTTTCTTAGGTGAGTTAAAAATAAAAGAAATTAGCTGAATAGCGGCAAATGGCACTGAAGAGGCTGATAGCATAAAGTAAATCAGCAACTTACGTCAAACATACTCTATCTGCCCCTTTACAGTGCCAACAAAGGATATTCATTACTAATCATTTTTATACATTATTAAATTCTAGGGATAGGAGTAATTCGTTGTAACTTAAATAATGCTTTTGTAATTTTATTGTTAATTGAATGATCTACATCAATAAATCATTCTTGTTTTATTGATGTAGATCATGTTTTGTTTGTTAATTTGTTGGATTAAAGTTTTTATTTCTGCATAATTACTAGCTTTACGAACATTAAAAGTAAATACTAAATTACAGTATGTTTTTTTGGTGTTTTCTCCTAAAGGATTTATATTAATGTCTCATATTTCATCGAAGGAAGTAATCTTATCTGACTCTGAACAACTAGTCTCAATTACAGACCTTGACGGTCGAATCAAGTATGCCAATAAAGAGTTTTGCGAAATAGCGGGTTATTCCTTTGATGAGCTAGTTGGACAGCATCATAATATTGTAAGACATCCATCTATGCCTAAAGCTGCTTTTGGCGATCTTTGGAGTAAGCTAAAGAATGGCGACTCTTGGCGTGGCATGGTTAAAAACCGATGTAAAAATGGCGATTTTTACTGGGTTGATGCATATGTGACACCTGTTTATGAAAATAATAAAGTAACTGGTTACCAGTCAGTAAGAACTTTACCTACGAGCGAGCAAAAAAACAAAGCTCAACAACTGTATGACAAGCTTAATAACAACAAGTCAACTAATAGCTTTAGCGAGAAAGTTAACTTAAGACAGGTGTTATCGATAATAATAATCGTATGTGCTGCTATTATTAATTGGGCTATAACAGGTTCACTATTATCTTCGTTTGTAGTGATATTAAGTTTTATATCTATTGCGGTGATTATGTTTCAAGAATTATTGGCTTTCCCAAATTACCTTTCAAAGATTAAAACGCTTTTTGATAGCCCATCACGCCTTATTTTTTCAGGAAAAGGCCCTTTAAGTATAGTTTCTTATCCTGTCGAGTTATATAAAGCTAGAGTACGTACAATACTTGGCAGAAGCAAAGATTCAGGTGAAAAGCTGGCCAGGCTAGCTTCCGAATTGGAGTCTGCATCGAGTGAAATGTTACAGGGTATAGATGAAGAAAACTCACATCTTGAGCAATTTTCAACTGCAATAACAGAAATGAGTGCGACCATAGATGAAGTAAGTTTAAACACAAATCAAACTCATGATCGAGTTATGAGTGTTCAATCAGACTGTAATGAAAACATCAATATAATTGAAGCTAGTCAAATTAAAATTAATGACTTAGCTACAGACGTTGGCAGTGCTGCATCTAATGCGCTAGAGCTTGTGACAGATGTAAATGAAATATCATCCGTTATGTCTGAAATTCAAGGAATAGCTGACCAAACAAATTTGTTAGCATTAAATGCGGCTATTGAGGCAGCACGAGCGGGTGAACAAGGACGAGGCTTTGCAGTAGTTGCTGATGAAGTTAGAACGTTAGCAGGAAGAACTCAAGGAGCGGCTGTTCAAATACAAGACTCTGTTGTTGAACTTCAGAAGACGTTACAAGGCTGGAGTGAAGTAATGCTGACCAACAAAGAAAAAGCAGAAGAATGCTCAGGTGATAGCTCAAAGATAAAGTCGGGAATGGAAAATATAATCACTCATGTTAATGAAGTAAGTGATATGACAGCTCAAATAGCAACGGCTGCTGAAGAGCAAAGTGTTGTTTCAAATCAGATAACGGCAAGTGTTCACACTATTGATGGCATCTCTAAAAACAACTCAGCTCAAGCGAAGCAAGTCAATGAGCTAGGGGTGAAAGTAAACGAAAGTGCTATGGACATTAGAAATTTAAGTTCAACATTTAAGTAAAGCGTATATGTTAAAGTTAATAGAACTGCTCTATCAAAATGAAAAGAATGACAGTTTACTTCCTATAATAGAGGTACTTAGTAAGCTGGTTACAGATTACGATTTTACAAAAGTTGCACTATGGTTAGCCGATGACGAAGAACCTAACTCACTAGGCTTGGTGCATTATAAAAGTGATAAGTCTTTTGAAAATAAGACACCCTTACGATTACCTAAGGATATTATTTCTCCCGATAGTCAAAACGACCATGTTTATACTAGAATAATAGAAGACGTTAACTGCCCTTTTTCCAAACACTTCTCTGCTAATTATATTCAAATAGCTCATGTAATGTTTAATGGACAACTCCTAGGAGTTATTGCTATTGGCAGCAATGAACATCCTTTTAAAGGTGATTGCAATTCAAGTCTTTTGCTCAAAACGCTAAGTGAAGCAACCTTTCAAGTTTTATTAATTGGGCAATTAAACCGAACAATCAGTGAAAAAGATGTAATAGTTCAAACGTTGGATGAAGTTGAAAGAGTCGCATCCGTAGGTAGTTGGGATTTTGATATCAAAAGCCAAAATTTGAACTGGTCAAAAGAAACTTATCGAATTTATGGTTTACCTGAAAATATACAATTAACATCAGAGTCTGCAATAAAATTTTATTCTCCTGAAGCACAATCTACTATTTCAGAAGCCTTTGATAAAGCATTAATGTCACACCAAGGATATGAGCTAGAGTTACCATTTGTAGATAGTCACGGTAATAATAAATGGGTAAAAACCTCTTCAGCTATGAGAGTATCTCATGGTGAAGTAACGCATGTTTATGGCGCTATAAAAGACATTACATATCAGAAAACATTAATTGATAAACAGCACGAGACCGATAGTAATACAAGAGTAATTTTAAACAATCTTAATGATGCAATAGTCACTATTTCTACCCAAGGGGTCATACTATCGGCTAACCAAGTGATTAAAAAAGTATTTGGTTACTCGGAGCAAGAAGTAATAGGGAAAGATATCTCTATTTTAATGCCAGAGCCTTATTCATCTAAACATCAAGGCTATATGAGTAAATACTTAGAGACAGGAAAAGCTGGCATTATCGGTGTGGGTAGAGAGCTGCCAGCAATGAAAAAAGATGGTTCTAATTTTCCTATGGAACTATCCATTTCTGAAGTAATTCAAGGTAAGAGTAAAGTATTCATTGGTATCGTTAGAGATATATCAGAGCGTAAAAAATCAGAACAGCATATTAAACAACTTGCTTATTATGATGAATTAACACAAGCCTATAATCGATATTCTTTTAAACAAGACTTACTAAAATGTTTACATTTAGAAAATAATCCTTTAAATGACAGCTCAATCTTTTTAGTCGATATTGATAAGTTTTCACAAATTAATTTAATTTACAGTGAAAAAATAGCCGATGTATTACTTCAATTATTTGTACAGCGAATAAAGGATCACTTACCACCTTGGGGTAGTATATATCGTAATAATGCCGATAGCTTCTTCATCATCCTTAAAAATCATGATGCATTTAGTCATGATGATAATAAGTTACAAGACTTTCATACGATTGCTGAAAAAATTTTAAAAGACATAAGTAGTGGATTTATTATAGAGGAACAGGACGTTAATATTACTGCGTCAATAGGTATACTCGATATTAAAAGCGAGGACATTATTTTTGAAGATGTAAAACCATTGCTTGAACTAGCCACTCGAAATGCAAAGTTAAAAGGTGGAAATCAAATAGCCTTTGCTGAAAGTCAAGAAATGGCATATTTGAAGCGTCATTCAGAGCTAACCTTGGCGATGAAAAATAAAAATTTCTTAAATGAATTGTTTCTTGTTGTTCAACCTCAATTTGATACATCAGGAGTTATGGTAGGGTCTGAAGCACTTGTTAGATGGCAGTCACCATTTTTAGGGTTTGTTTCACCTGCGGAGTTTATTCCTTTAGCAGAAGTTAACGGAAAAATTATTGAATTAGGCAATTGGGTGATTGAAAATGTCTGTATATTAATTTCACAACGAAGAAAGTTTTCAGATGAAAATAGTCCTATTTCCATAAACATTAGTGCCAAACAAATTGCTCAGCCAAATTTTACTCGTGATTTATTATCCTCACTTGATCGATATTACATCCCTTATTCAGCAATTATTTTAGAATTAACAGAAAGTATGCTTGTTGCCGATTTTAATTTAGTGCGTTCAAAAATGCAGTTTTTAAAAGAAAAAGGTGTTCACTTTTCTCTTGATGATTTTGGCACAGGGTATTCGAGTTTAAGTTATATACAAAGCCTTCCTATCTCAGAATTAAAAATTGATAAAAGCTTTATTGATGTAATATCCCCAATTAACACCAGTGTACCTATTGTAAATTCAATTATTCAAATGGCTAAAGCGTTGAATTTGAAAATAGTGGCTGAAGGTGTAGAAACACAGTTTCAACTTGATTACTTAAAAGAGCAAGGTTGTGAAATTATCCAAGGCTATTTATTTTCTAAACCTTTAGACGTAAAAAGCTGGTTAGAGGTAGTGTAATGAGCACATCAAGAGGATGGTTTTGATTCGTAATTAATAATCGTTCCAGTCTTATTTAGCTAACGTTAATATCGCAAAAGCTTACGTCTGCTTTATTAGTTGAATTAAAAATAAATGCAACTCACTGAATAGCGGTTGATGGGCACTGAACGGCCCCATAGTTTTCTTAGGTCAGCTTATGGCTACCAGTTGACCTAAAGAAGAACCAGTAGCTAACGTCAGGAATACGCACCGACTTGACGTTAAGTTGAACACTCAGAAATTTTAATAATGCAAAACTTATTAGAGAGATTGCTAAGGACAGTAATTGCCACAAACTTGTCATTAAATCTTAGTAGGGTTTTATTCCCCGCCGCTTGCGGCGAAAAGAAGTTTGATCGTAACTAATTAAAGATACCTCTCTTCGCGTAGCGAATTTCGCCTAAGCGAAACCCTTGGGGCGAGGTTATTCATTCTATCTCGTTATGTGCCCCCAATAGTCATAGAAAAGTTTGTACCAGTACTGATTTATTTGTGTGTGCCTTTTTCCGGTGAAATAGTCACAATTGCTCAAAATACACCTATTAGCAATTTCGAGGGGATGGGCGCAAAACCCCTGTTAGCATTTATATTGCACACCACTTTCAGTTAATGTGAGTATATTTTGGTGAACTAATTGATTTAGATAGTTCTGAATAGCTACTTCATTACCTTTAGCTTTCATGTGAGATGCTATGTGATTTCGTAAACTTACCACTTTTTGCGGTCGTTTTTCTTTAGTTTTGGACTTTAAGCTATGGATTAATTTAGTGATTTCACTTGATGAATCAACCATTTTAACTTGTTTACAGGGACGACCATTAGCTTTGATATGTAAAATCAAAGGGCTGAAACCATTATCATTTGTTATAACATCGAAGGAAACACTAGAAGGAGCTTCATGAGAGTATTTACCAAGGTAATAAGATAAATGGAAATCCAAGTTGTTAGACTGAGTTGTCTTTATTTGGATTAAAACTAAATTAACAGGTGACTCATATTTTTTATCACCAAAATCAATTTTTGGTTGTTTAGCACCAACAAAAATAATAACTTTATCATAAATTGAAAGATCGACTTTACTCAAACAACCAATATTTTCATAATCTATAAAGGCCCACTTCATGTGATATACACTCCTTAAATGCTAACTGCTCATTACTGAGGCTTCTCAGTAATGTTTTATAGGAAATTACTTGATTTAAATTTATCGAACCAATCTTGCGTTATTCCACACTATTCAATACTAATTCATTCTAAATAAAATTGATATTCCTTGTTTTTAAAATGCAGCTTACGTTCTTTTTCACAATAATTCATAGTGAGCCACTGTGGTTGATGCTCTTGGTATTTAATCCCATAACGTTCAACTTCATCTTCATCTTCAAAGAATAGAGATGAAGTCTTAACAGAATGTACGTTACATCTTATATCAAATGAAATATTGCCTCGATCCTGTTTAGGTAACGTTACTACGATAGACGCTTATCCTTTAAAATTAGTCTGATCCGCTATTATACCCCTCATCCTCTATCAAGTCCTTTAGGGCGTTTATTGCATTTTTTGATATAATTTAATTAACTCCTTTTGTTTTAGTTTTTGTTTCACACAAACTATTAATTGTTCTTATTAATTGATCACCCGTAAATGGTTTAGTTATTACGGATGTCATACCAGCATCAAGGCACTTTTCGTTTATATCAAACTTATTATTTGCTGTGATTGCCAATACAGGTGTTTTTTCTATATGGTTAACTTCTTCAAATTCTCTTAAAGACCGGCTAACTTCAAAGCCGCTCATAATTGGCATTTGACAATCAAGTAACACAATATCATACCTGTTCTCTTTAAATGCGCTAAGGCCATCAGCACCGTTATTACAAGAGACTATGTTGTATAGGTGTTTCTCTAAATATGAATTTAGTATTTCTATGTAATCTTCATTGTCATCAATAACTAAAATACCCACTTTTTTCTGACCAATGATTTCAACAACGTTATTTAATTTTTTAGGTATGTCATCTATGACGTTAACAATATTGGTTTTAACACACAGCGGTATTTGAAGGGTAAACTTAGTTCCTAAACCTATTTTACTTTCAACCGCAATGTTACCGCCCATAAGTAATACGTATTCATGAACAATAGAAAGACCTAACCCTGAGCCACCATATTGTACTGAAGTTTCAGCGCCTACTTGTTTGAAAGGCTGGTAAATTGTATTTAGGCTATCTTCAGGTATACCTATGCCTGTATCTCTTATCTCAAAAGTAAGCACTCTATTATTTGGTTCTAAATCTTGTGATTCTTGAAAGCCACATTTAATGCTTATACTACCTTCATGGGTAAACTTGATTGCGTTGCTAAATAAGTTTCCGATAATTCTAAGCACCTTTTGCTTGTCAGCTTTTACAGCTGTTACATCCGGTGATTTTTCAATTGAAACGGAAACGTGGATATTATTCTTTACCGATGTTTTTTGGACGTTAATAATTTTTTCTATTTCAGTCAATATATCAACACAGACAATATTTAAGCTTTCTTCATCAGCTTCAAGCTTACCTATATCTAAAACATCTTCGACCAAGTGTTTCAATTGATTTCCTGCGGCATACCCACTCTTTAAATGAAACCTAGAAAGGCTATCTAATTTTTCATTTTTAATTGTCAGCTCTATCATTGACAACATAATACCAAGCGGTGAACGTAAATCATGCGACATAGTTGAAAGAAACCTTTTTTGCAGGGCATGAGCGGCAACTAGCTCACTCTCTGCATGTTGAACCTTGTCAGCCATAATATTAAATGTTTCGGCTATTTCTGATAGTTCTACAGTGGCCTTCTTCTTACTATATTGAATACGAGAAGAGAGATTCCCATCCCCCATTTCATTAATACCTTTAATAATTCTTTTTATTGTATTAGAAATAGTGTGACTGGTTAGAAGTGAAATACTTGTTGAAATTATTAATAATGAAAGAGAAAAAAAGGCAGCACCAAATAGCCACTCTGTATACTCGTAATTGGTTATCTTGGATGAAACGACAACCTCTACAAAACCAATTTTTTTGATTTTTATCTTAGAATTAGATTGATCTAATGAAATATCACTTACTGAAACCAATGAATCATCTAGCGTTCTCAATTTAATATCTTGAACAAAGCTATGAAGGAATTCATCATCTATTTTAACATCACGGGTTTTGTGTAATAAAACCTTATTGTCATCATGAATTGTAATGCTGTAAATATCAGGCCGTTCCATTAACCACTCTACCAAGTATTCTGAATCCTTAACGTTATTAATACTAACCGAGTACTCTAACGCATGAGATAAAATGCCTACTGTACGTTCAGCTATTGAATTTAAATCTTTTTCTGAATTACCTTTAATCGTGTTTATAAAATAATAAGCGTTACCACTTGTTAAGATAATCATCCCAATAATGATAGGTAATACCATTTTTGCTCTAAGAGACAGGTTAGATATTACATTCATAAACCAAGCTGCTCCGGCTGCTTTAAGTTGAAATTTCTAATGACATTATCGTTTGTTACTAGTGAATTATATTTTGATGAAGACCTACTATTTATGGAGGGTTCTTCATGCATGAGCTTTAATCTATCAATAGTTTCCAAAACGATATGATCTAAATTTGAATAATACGTAGCAATAGAGCCAGCCTTAACAAGACTTCGGCTAAATCCGATAATTGGTTGTTCATTTCGATAGGTAGATAAGACAATGTTCTTTAACGTTGCAGAGTTCCAAACTAAGCTGTCAGGTACGGCAAGAAGTACACTTTGCTCTTTAATTGAGTTTATTGTTTTGTTGATATTATCATTAGGATCATAATCGACAAATTTAATAGATAAGTTTTGGCTTCTAGCCATAAGAGACAATTCCTTTTTTATATAACTGCTTATTGGTGATGTGATAACGCCAATTGAAGCAGATTTTCCAAACATCTCATTAATAAGATGTAATTGTTTATTTATTGGTGGATCTGAATAAATAGCCCCAATATTATTTAAGTTTGCTAATTCTCCACTTGCTAACTGTTCATGTTCAGTGGATTTGATTATATGAAAAAAAGCATTTCTTTTTACAAAAACAGTTAAAATTGGTGCTTTTAATTTCAAATCAATAAGGTGTGTTAAGGCTTTGGAGCCAATGGCGATATAAACACCTTGGCTACCTTCTATTTTATTTTTATTTAAATCTATATCATTAAATTTATATAATGAAATAGCTTTTAAGGCTTTAATATATTGCTCTTTTACGGAACTCTCACCATAAGTAACAATATTGATCGTTTCATTATTTGCATTTACATTTAATGTGAAAAAATAAAATATAAAAAATAGAAAATATTTATTCATTTTAGAAAGCAATGCTCGCATTTAAGAAATAAGCATTAGAATCATCATAAAAATTATCAGGTTCAAGTTCATTATCTTTACTTCTATGTCTTAAGTGTAAAGAAATTTCAACTTGACCAAAATTAGGTATGGCTTGTTGGTATGCTATATTTGCCTCAAAAAAATGAAAGTCAGGTATGTTAACTGGCTCACTAAAGTTATGCTCTACTTGACCAATAAAACTATCAAGACCGTAGCAGTAAATATTTGCACTAAATTTCTCATTGATTTTATGATTCAATGAGAGATAAAAAGTATTCTTTACTGATAGTGATTGGGCAACACCATAACTATCTGTACCATTATCGGTATCGGTATATGAATACGATGCATTAAATAACGTAGAGTCTGATATTGGGTAGTTTAATTCAAACTCAGCACCACGAATGGTAGCTTGAGAGTTGTTTGTGAGGTCAAAATCGAAGAAAGTTATTCGTTCATCAATCAAAGAGGTTTGTTCTTCATAAAACGCCCTAATATCTAGGCTAAAGTCAGAATTCAATGGCTCAAATAACATACCTATCTCCCAAGATGTTATCTCTTCTGCTTTCAAATCACCTCTTGCAACCGCTTTAATGAAGTACGTCAATTTTTCATCATCATTAAAAGGATTACTACTTAAGTTGGTTCCTACATATCGCCAATTTGCTTTTTGTTCAAACGTATCAGGCGTTCTTTCAGCGGAGCTAACTATAAAACGAAATGAATAATCATCGAAATAACGATTAATAAGAGCTAGTCGAGGTGATAGTGAACCACCACTTTCTTCATTATATTCATAAGATGCACCCGTATTAAGTAACCAATTGTCACTTAATGAGTATTCGATGTTAGCAAAAAAAAGTTTTGTTTCTAACGATTGAGGACTACTTATGATCCAATCATAATTAGTAGTTAAGGCATAATCTATACTTGCCCCCATAACATATCTTAAATCATCATTGATTTTCTGACTATACTCCATCTCAAACCTATAGTGTTCCTCAGTATAATTTTGGAGTACGGTAGCATCTATTACACCAAATGCCTCACTACCTAATGAGGCCGCTTGTTGTAAAACAGTGAAAGCTTGTAGATCATCAGCACTTGAACCGTCAGAAGGGATTTGACCTTGTGATAAAGCAAACGCATACGAAGGATTCATATCAAACATTTTAGATAACTCAGGGGAGAGAGTCATAGTAGGTACTTGTGTATTCCATGCTTGACTTTGCTTATCTTTTTTAGCGTAACCCCTTATTTGCAAATGACCATCTTTTGACAAATCATTCGTATAAGTAAATGCAGCATAAATTGCTTCGACCTTAAAATCTGGAAAACTAGTTTGTATAGGAGCAATAAATTGTTCTTGGACTTCTTCATCTGTGACAGAAAATGTAAAGTTTACAGCTTGTTTTTCATCTATTTCATGATTAACTTGTAAAACTAAACTATCTATTTCTTTATTATCTCTTCTTTCATCACCATTTGATGTGTGATCAAACCCATCATCTTCTTTATGTGTATATGTAAGATTAACACCTGTTTTTTCGAATAAATGCGTATAACGTAACGTTGAGTTTAATACACCACCATCGCCAACAAACACATTACTAAATACACCTAACTCATTTGCTTTACCAACCGTTTGTTTGGCTGTTTTAGTATTAATGTTAACAACGGAGGTAAACGAATTTGAACCATACAAGCTTGCTGCAGGACCACG
>Ga0105358_10001259_pt1 | contig 13426 bp, 12 predicted proteins | sample GOMGulsemesocosm_5_FD_83509 | JGI IMG/M metagenome (GOLD analysis project Ga0105358, IMG submission 83509) | Methane-oxidizing microbial communities from mesocosms in the Gulf of Mexico - GOM15C Gulf of Mexico | ecosystem: Environmental > Aquatic > Marine > Cold seeps | place: Gulf of Mexico... | reverse complement strand
AGTTGGTACTGAAGGCGACCAAGGTTGACGGCGTTTACACTGCCGACCCAATGAAAGACCCAAGCGCGACGAAGTACGACGAGCTGACCTATGATGAAGTGTTAGATAAAAAACTCGGGGTGATGGATTTAACGGCAATTTGCCTGTGTCGCGAGCATGATATGCCTGTTCGTGTATTCCGTATGGATCAAGCTGGTGCATTGGTTAGTATCGTTCATGGCGGAACCGAAGGCACATTAATACAAGAGACTTTAGATAATGATCAATGAAATTAAATCTGATACGCAAACTCGTATGCAGAAAAGCCTAGAGGCATTGGGGTCGAACTTCGGTAAAATTCGAACTGGCCGTGCTCATCCAAGTATCCTTGATACAGTGCAGGTGGACTACTACGGTAGCAAAACGCCTTTGAGCCAAGTGGCGAATGTATCGGTTCTCGATGCGCGTACTTTATCGGTAAGCCCCTGGGAGAAACCCATGGTCCCAGCTATCGAAAAAGCAATCATGAAATCAGACCTAGGTTTAAACCCTGTAACTACAGGTGGTTTGATTCGTGTGCCTATGCCACCTCTAACTGAAGAGACCCGCAAAGGCTACATTAAGCAGGCGCGTGCTGAAGCTGAAAACGCTCGTATTTCGATTCGCAATGTTCGACGTGATTCGAATGCTGACGTGAAAGAATTACTGAAAGAAAAAGAAATTAGCGAAGATGATGATCGCCGCGCGCAAGATGAGATTCAAAAAATCACCAACAAGTTTGTAGCTCAAGTGGATGCATCGTTGGCGGTCAAAGAAGCTGATTTAATGGAAATTTAAGGCGACACTGATTTTGAACCTGCAGCAGGCCCAGGTGGAGACAAAGCTCCGCCATGTTGGGATTATCATGGATGGCAATAATCGCTGGGCTAAACGCAGTGGGCTTATGGGTGTGTCTGGCCATAAGGCTGGAGTAGAAAAAATTCGCGCTGTGTTAACGGCCTGCCGAGAGCAGGGTGTGGAAGTGCTGACCCTGTTCGCTTTTAGCAGTGAAAATTGGCAGAGGCCTCCTCGTGAGGTCGAGGCTTTAATGTCATTGTTTTTAGCCTATCTTACCCGCGAAGCAAAAAAGCTTCGTGATGAGAAGGTGATTTTACGGGTGATTGGACGCCGTGACCGATTTAGCCCCAAGTTACAGCAGGCCATTGAAAAAGCCGAAAAAATAGCCTGCGAGGGTGACGCCACTCTCGTTATCGCAGCTGATTACGGTGGTCGCTGGGATATTGCCAATGCGACAAAAGCCTTGGTGGAGCAAGTTCAATCTGGTGCTTTGACTGTTGATGCTATCGATGAAAGTTTATTGCATCAGCAAACAGCCCTGGCAGATTTACCTGAGTTAGATCTACTTATCCGTACCGGAGGTGAGGTTCGTATAAGTAATTTTTTGTTGTGGCAAGCGTCGTATTCTGAATTGTATTTCACAGATTGCTTGTGGCCGGACTTTGATGGGGCGCAGCTGCAGTTGGCGACCCAAGATTTTTACCAGCGCCAGCGTCGCTACGGTAAAACTGCAGAGCAGGTTTTGGTCGATTAAGTTTAATGGCCAAATTGTTACTATAAAAAACTTTGCTAAATAATAAATAAAATGATGCATTGGGGGTATTTCCTCCGCGCATAATAGGGGCTTAGGTGCTTAAAAAAAGAGTCATAACAGCAATCGTGCTGGCGGTGGTTTTTCTAGGGGCATTGTTTAAATTGCCTGCGCCATTATTCTCGGCGTTTATCGCCACCATTGTTTTGATTGCGGCCTGGGAATGGGCGAATCTCAGTGGTCTCTCAAAAATTTGGCAACGGGCATCCTATGTCGGTTTAGTCGGGGCTATTCTAGGGCTTGCAGCCTACTCAACACATAATTTTGATGAACATGCTCACAATATAAGCAAAACAATTTTAATGATTGGTTGCCTATGGTGGGCAGTTGCCTTGCTGTGGGTGCAGTCATATCCCGGTAGCGCCTTGTTATGGGGCAGTCGTTGGTTCAAAGCTATTATGGGCATGGCAGTGTTGGTGCCAACGTGGTTAGCATTTTCTTTTCTTCGGGCTCAGCCTTCTGGGGCTTGGCTTATTTTAATCGTAGTTCTTATTGTGGTTTGTGCTGATACCGGTGCCTATTTTTCAGGTCGGGCGTTAGGACGGCACAAGTTGGCACCAGCTGTCAGTCCCGGGAAATCTTGGGAAGGATTTTGGGGTGGGATGTTTAGTTGTGTGTTGCTCGCCATAGCGGTAGCTGCTTTTACTGATGTTTCTGTATTGATGAGTTTGGGAATTATTGTTCCTGCGGGTTTGGCATCTGTGCTTGGTGATTTACTTGAAAGTATGGTTAAGCGACAGCGTGGAATTAAGGATAGCAGTCACCTTTTGCCTGGTCATGGCGGTGTGCTGGATCGGGTCGATAGTCTAACTGCTGCGGCTCCAGTGTTTGCGCTTGGCTTAAGCCTTTCAGGTTGGGCTGTTTGATTATGAGCCGCGATGATGTTTTGAGTGGTTTGGGGAAACCAAGTGGTAAGCCTCAATCAATTACTGTTTTAGGAAGTACCGGCTCTATCGGCAAGAGCACTCTGTCAGTTTTGGCTGAGCACCCGCAACGATTTACAGTATTTGCGCTTACGGCGTACCGACAATGGGAATTGTTACTGAAGCAGTGCATCGCATTTAAACCTCGTTATGCCGTTCTGGTCGATGAGGCAGCAGGGGCAAAGCTCTCTGCAGCTCTGAAGTCTAGCTCGATTGATACCGAGGTCTTGATTGGCGCAGGTGAGTTGTCCGTAGTTGCTGCTGCTGCTGATGTGACGATGGCAGCTATCGTCGGCGCAGCCGGTTTGTTGCCTACCATGGCTGCGGTGAATGCCGGCAAAAAAATCCTATTGGCTAATAAAGAAAGTTTGGTGATGGCCGGCGGCTTGTTTATGTCGGCTGTTGCAAAGTCTGGTGCTCAGCTGCTGCCTGTTGATAGTGAACACAACGCAATTTTTCAGTGCTTACCACCTGGCTTTAGCTCTTTGAACGAAGCTGGGGTAAGAAAAATATTGTTAACAGGCTCAGGTGGCCCATTTCGGGAGACTGAGTTAGCTGCTCTAGAATCGGTAACGCCGGCCCAGGCTTGCAATCACCCGAATTGGTCTATGGGGCAAAAAATATCCGTTGATTCTGCCACGATGATGAACAAGGGTTTGGAGTTTATTGAAGCTTGTTGGTTGTTTGCGGCCAAGCCTGACGATATTGATGTAGTGGTTCATCCACAAAGCATCGTGCACTCAATGGTTGAATACATTGATGGCTCTGTTCTCGCTCAGCTAGGCCAGCCAGATATGCGAACGCCTATTGCCCACGCCTTGAGTTGGCCGCAGCGGATACAGTCAGGTGTCGAGCGTTTGAACTTCCTGACTCTGGGAAATCTTAGCTTTAAGGCCCCGTGTTTTGATCGATTCCCTTGTTTAGCCTTGGGAATTGATGCTGCCAAACTGGGTGGCAGTGCGCCGGCGAGTTTGAATGCCGCCAATGAAATTGCAGTCGACGCTTTTTTACAAAAAGACATCGGCTTTTGCGACATAGCGCGCATTAATCAGCAGGTGCTAGAAAAATCTGAATGGATCGAACCTAGCGACCTCGCTGAGGTCATAAACATTGATCAGCGCTCGCGTCAGTTGGCGAGAGAGCTCGTTGAACAGATTTCCCGGTAACTATAGTTATTAGGACTGTTGATCTAATATTCCGAAAAGGAAAGAGTAATAGTGGCAATAATAGAACAGGTATTTTGGTTTATCATCGCCCTAGGGGTGTTGGTAACCATTCATGAATATGGGCATTACTATGTTGCTCGCCGCTGTGGGGTCAAAGTTTTGCGTTTTTCGGTGGGCTTTGGCAAGGTTTTGCTTAGCCGCCGTAATAAAGAAGGCACAGAGTTTACTTTAGCGGCCATTCCTTTGGGTGGCTACGTGAAAATGCTGGATGAGCGTGAGGGTGAGGTTGACCCCGACGAAAAGCATATGGCTTTTACTCAGAAGCCAGTTCTCGCGCGTATCGCTATTGTGGCTGCGGGGCCCATTGCTAACTTTATCTTGGCTGTTTTATTGTTTTGGGTCTTAACTCTGCCAGGGACTACTGAATTAACGCCGGTCGTGGGAGCGGTTGAGAAGGGCTCTATCGCCGAGCAAGCGGGCTTAGAGGCAGGCCAGACTATAGTGGCTGTTGATGGTGCTCCTACCCCGACACGACAAGCTCTAGCGCAACAATTACTGAACCGTTTGGGTGAAACGGGCGAGATTGAGTTTACGGTCCAGTATCCCAAGTCAGATTTAAGTTATCAATCTACAGCGAGCTTAGACAAATGGCTGCAAGGTATTGATCAGCCTGAGCCCTTTAGTGGCTTGGGTTTAACTTTGTTCTCTCCAAAGGCAAGTTTAGACGTTCGCTTTGTACAGGACGATAGCCCAGCATCAAAGGCGGGGCTGCTATTCGGCGATTCAATATTATCGGCTGATAATATTACGATGACGAGTTGGGACGCTTGGGTGTCATATGTTCAAGAGCGTCCTGGGCAGCTTATTGATTTGCAGATTAGGCGAGATGGTTCGGCGATTAACATGCCGTTAACACCTATGCTGTACACCAAGGACGATGGAACTAAAATAGGCCGTGTTGGGATTGGTCCCAAAGTAGACCCTTGGCCTGAATCGATGATACTAAAACGCCAGTATGGTGTGATGGAGTCGTTTGTCGTGGCGGTGAAGCGTACAAAAGACACCTCTGCTTTTGTGTTGTTATCACTAAAGAAGCTTATTGTTGGGGAAATCTCGACTAAAAACTTGAGTGGACCCTTTACCATTGCTAAAGTGGCCAGCGCTTCAGCAAGTGCTGGCTGGCAGAGTTATGTCGGATTCATTGCACTGCTAAGTATTTTTCTAGGGGTAATGAATTTACTGCCGATCCCAGTATTGGATGGCGGGCATTTAATGTACTACTTGATTGAATTGTTTAAAGGTAGCCCACTGCCTGATCGAGTTCAGTTATGGGGCTATCAAGCGGGTATGGTTATGGTGCTTGGCATTATGGCGGTAGCTTTGTATAACGATGTATCGAGGATGTTGTAAGGCTTAGGCTGCGCAACACCAAGCAATGATTAAAATAACGAGCTCTGCTCACAAACTGGTTAAATATTAAACATAATATGAAGCGTATTCGAAACCTACTCCTTATTTTGACCTTTTTACCACTTGCTGCGATGGCTCAGGTATTTAAGGTTAATGACATTCGTCTAGAAGGCTTGCAGCGTGTATCTGCTGGAACCGTCTTCGCGTCATTACCTATTCAGATCGGTCAGGAGCTTGATAGCGTTGCTATTCAGGCCGCCACTCGATCATTGTTTAAAACGGGTTATTTTGCCGACATCGAAATGTCACGTGACGTAGGTGTTTTAGTTGTCCGTATGGTAGAGCGGCCAGCGATTAGCGAGATTGCTATCGACGGTAACAAGGCAATCAAAACTGAAGATCTTATGAAAGGTCTGACGGATAACGGTTTGTCTGAAGGGCAGATATTCAAACAGGCAACTCTAGAGGGGCTAACGCAAGAGTTACGTCGCCAGTATGTGGCGCAGGGTCGTTATAGCGCGGATGTAGAAGCCTCAGTTATTGATTTGCCTCGCAACCAAGTTAAGCTTCAAATCGATGTTGACGAAGGCGATGTCGCCTCGATCAAGCATATCAATATTGTCGGTAACAAAGCTTTCGACGATGAAGAATTACGCGATTTATTTGAGTTAAAATCGACCGGTTGGTTATCGTGGATCAAAAGTGACGATCGCTATGCCAAAGAAAAACTCTCAGGTGATATTGAGCGACTAGAGAGCTTTTATTTAGACCGTGGTTATTTAAAGTTTGAGATCGAGTCTACCCAGGTTTCGTTAAGCCCAGACAAAGAAGCCGTATTCATCACCGTCAACATTGATGAGGATGAGGTTTACGAGGTCAGTAGTGTTGAGCTAGCGGGTGATCCGATATTGCCTGAAGAAGAAATGCGCGGCTTGTTGCTCATGCGAGAAGGGCAAAAATTTTCGCAGGTATTAATGACAACAACAGAAGAGTATATGACTAAGCGCCTTGGTAACGAGGGTTATACTTTTGCTGAGGTTAAAGGCATTCCAGATGTCGATGATGAAGATGGTAAGGTAAAAGTTACCTTCTTTATTGATCCAGGTAAGAGGGCTTACGTCCGTCGCATTAACTTTCGAGGCAACACCACTACAGCCGATAACGTTCTACGGCGTGAGATGCGCCAAATGGAAGGTGCTTCAGCCTCATCCTTACGAATTGAACAATCAAAAGTACGTTTAGAGCGCCTAGGCTTTTTCAAAGAAGTAAAGGTCGAGAATAAAGAAGTTCCTGGTTCAGCGGACCTAGTGGATGTTGAATACACCGTGGAAGAGCAACCCTCCGGTAGTATTGGCGCCAGTGTTGGTTATGCCCAGGGCTCAGGTTTAGTGCTTGGCGCTAATGTACAGCAGGACAACTGGTTGGGAACAGGTAAGCGTGTAGGCTTTAATATTAGCCGCAGTAGTTACCAAACGGCTTATAGCTTTAACTACACCGACCCTTACTTTACTCCAGATGGCGTTAGCCGTGGCTTTAACATGTTTTATCAGTCGCGAGACTATTCAAAGGTAAACGTTTCAAGCTATTCAACCGATAGCTACGGTGCGTCGGTGAATTTCGGTTACCCAATTTCTGAAATCGAACGTGTTGGCTTTGATGTTGGCTATCAAAATATTGCCATTAACACCGGACCATTTGCGGTTCAAGAAATTATTGGCTCGCCGCGCAGAGTTGCTAACAGCGTAGATAAGGCTCTGCTTTTGGCCGATGCCGATACTGTAGCTGGAATACTGGCGACAAATCCGCTGGTACCTTATGATTTTAACGCTAATTTGATTGATGCGACTGATCAGCTCGCCACGCAGAGTGGTAAGGGGTTTATCGACTTTAATGGTGATTCTTTTGACTTGGTCACGACGTCGTTTAATTGGGCCAAATCAACCTTGAACCGAGGGCGCTTGGCGTCACGAGGAACGTCACAACGATTGTCTGTTGAGTTGTCTTTGCCTGGCGGTGATTTAGAGTATTACAAGTTCATATATACCGCTCAGTATTTCAAACCGATTACTAACAGCTTTACTTTACGCTTAAGAACTCGCCTGGGTTATGCAGAGTCTTATGGTGACACTACCGAGTTACCATTCTTCCAGAATTTTTACGCCGGTGGCTTTGGTTCAGTTCGAGGCTTTAAGCGTAATACTTTAGGGCCGCAAAGTACTCCAGCGAGCGTTTATCAAACACAGTTTGCCTCGTGGAATGACCTGAACGGCGATGGTATCCGTACCGCAGATGAGGTTGGAAATTTAGTTTATATCCAGCAAGCTGACGGCACGTTACAGACTAGTCAGCTAAACAATAACTCTGATCGTAATAACCCGTTTGGTGGCAATATACTTATCGAAGGTAGTATGGAGTTGTTATTCCCGCTACCCTTTATTAAAGATCAGCGTTCCTTGCAGTCTGCGTTCTTTATTGACGCGGGTAATGTGTTTGATACCAGTTGCGGAAGCTCTCAGCAAAACTGTTACGATGTTGACCTGAATAAACTCAGTGTTTCGGTTGGTATTGGTGTTACTTGGATTTCAGGTTTTGGCCCGTTGACCTTTAGTGTGGCCAAGCCGATACAAGAAAACCCCTTTGATGAAAAAGAAATCTTCCAGTTTTCTTTAGGTACAGCGTTTTAGTATTGATAATTCGCTTGCAGACTAAGGTAGAATTACAAACTGTAAGCGTTTGTTAAAAACAAAAAGCAGTTCAATGCTTTATAAAAGCCTTAATCGGCGATTGATTGGAGATAGATAGTGAAAAATATTAAATCCGTTTTAGCTTTTACCGTGGCCATGTTATTTGCCGGCCTAAGCTTTGCTGAAGGTAAAGTTGCGGTTTTAGATGTGCAAAATGCCATCTTACGTACTGAAGTAGCGCAGAAAGAATTGAAATCCATGCAGGCTGATGCTGAATTTGCAGCTCTAAAAGCCAAGGGCGTAAGTCTTGAAACTGAGCTAAAAGCTTTGATTGAAGAAATGCAAACTAAAGGCCTAACATGGTCGGAAGAGCGTAAAGCAGACCAACGTAAGAAAATGGAATACAAGCAGGCTGACTTACAGCTTCTTTCCAAAAAATTACAGGCAGAGCAAACTGCAGTCGTTCAAGGTTTACTTCGTCGTTTTGCGAAAGCAGCTCAAGTAGCTGTACAAGATGTTATTAAGAGCGGTGGTTATGGTTTAGTATTGGATGCAAAAGCTGCACAGTACTACGACACATCATTTGATATCACAGCAAAAGTAACTGATAAGTTAAATAAGGCTAAATAATAGCCTGCTGCTACTAGCAACTTAGCTGGTGATCATTAAAAGCTGCATTAGGGTTTACCCGGTGCAGCTTTTTTCGTAACAGCGGAGTAGAATTTAGCGATATTGAGAATGTAACTGAGGTGCATGTGATAGATAAAAGTTCTTTTTCCTTGGTGGAGCTACAAGCTTATTTACAGCAACATATTGACGTTGAATTTGTGGCGGCTGATAAACCTAATAAAACTGAAGATTTATCGATTGTTTCCATGGCCACCTTACAGACCGCTCAATGTGATCAGCTGAGCTTTTTGGCTAACCCTAGTTATCGCAAGTACTTGGCTTCAACTAAGGCCGCAGCAGTCATACTGCATCCTAATGAAGTTAGCCATTATTCGGGTAACAAACTAGTTTGTGCTGACCCTTACATCGCTTTTGCTCTCTTAAGTAAGCTGTTTTCTCGCGACATCGAATCACCATCTGGCGTACACCCTAGCGCCGTGGTTGATGTGTCGGCACAAGTAGATCCCAGTGCTTCAATCGGCCCGCAGTGTGTTGTGCAGGCGGGTGCTGTGATTGAGGCGGATGTTGTGCTGGAAGCGGGTGTTTTCATTGGCGCAGATACGGTCGTTGGGGCAGGCAGCCTGCTTCATGCTAATGTGTCGATCAGCCAAGGTGTTAGCCTGGGTAAGCGTAATGAAATACACAACAATGCCGTTATAGGCTCAGAAGGCTTTGGTTTTGCAAAAACCCCATCGGGCTGGCTAAAAGTTCACCAACTGGGCAGTGTTGTGTTGGGTGATGACGTAGAAATTGGTGCATCTACAACCATTGACCGAGGTGCTTTAGACAATACAGTGATAGGCTCTGGTGTAAAGATCGATAATCAGGTGCAAATTGGTCATAATGTTCAAATAGGCGCAGGTACCGCGATTGCGGCGTGCGCTGGAGTCGCAGGCAGTGCGGTTGTCGGGGCTAACTGCACCATTGCCGGTGGCGCTGGTCTGGTTGGGCATATTGAAGTGGCTGATAATGTGCATATCACCGGAATGACAATGGTAACCAAGTCGATAAAAGAGGCTGGTTCTTATTCATCGGGTACAGCCATGATGCCTAGTGATAAATGGAGGCGCAGCGCAGTACGTTTCTCTCAGCTAGATACCTTGGCCGCTAGGGTAAAAAAATTAGAGCGTGAAGCTGAAAAACATTAAGTAGCTCGCTAATCGAGATGCTGATAAATAAGTGATGTGGTTCGTTCACTTTAGAATAACGAGTTCGTAGGAATAAATTTACATGATGGACATACAAGAGATACGCAAGTATCTACCCCACCGCTACCCTTTTTTACTGGTAGACAGAGTTACCGAGCTGGTTGAGGGTGATTATATTGTCGCCTACAAAAACATCACAATTAATGAAGATGTGTTTAACGGCCATTTCCCTCAGATGCCCATTTTTCCTGGGGTATTAATGGTAGAGGCAATGGCTCAGGCGGCCGGCATTTTAGGGTTCAAAACCCTTGATAAAACCCCCGCTGATGGCTCGATATATTTGTTTGCGGGTGCCGATAAAGTTCGTTTTAAGCGGCAGGTTGTCCCGGGCGACAGATTGCAGCTAGAGGCCAAGGTTGTTTCTGTTAAACGTGGTATTTGGAAGTTTGAGTGTAAGGCTAGCGTTGATGGTGTTTTGGCCGCAGCTGCTACTATAATGTGTGCTGACCGACCCGTTTCTTAGCTTTTAAAACAAAAGAGAGTTATCCATTGACTGAAAGCAGCAAAATTGATCCAAGAGCAATAATCGACCCCTCGGCTAAGTTGGCTGAAGGTGTTCGTATTGGACCTTGGTCGGTTGTTGGTCCGGGTGTAGAGATAGGCCCAGGGACGACGCTAGAGTCTCACGTCATCGTTAAGGGGCCAACAACCATCGGCGCCAACAATAGGATTTTTCAATTTTCCAGCATTGGCGAAGATACTCCAGACTTAAAGTATCAGGGCGAGCCTACGACACTGACGATTGGCGATAACAATGTTATTCGTGAAGGTGTAACTATCCACCGCGGAACAGTGCAGGATCGCGGGGAGACACTGATCGGCCATGACAATTTAATTATGGCCTACGCTCATATCGGCCATGACAGTGTTATTGGTAATAACTGCATATTAATCAATAACTCAGCCTTAGCGGGACATGTCCATATTGACGACTGGGCAATTCTGGGTGGCTATACATTGGTGCATCAGTTCTGCCGTATAGGTGCCCATAGTTTCACCGGTATGGGCTCTGCGATAGGCAAAGATGTACCGGCTTACGTCATGGTGACAGGTGCTCCTGCAAGCGCGCGAAGCATTAATGCTGAAGGTTTACGACGCCGAGGATTTACTAAAGAAGAAGTCACCTTGGTTAACAAGGCTTTTAAATTGGTTTATCGCCGTGGGCTAACCGCCGATGAGGCATTAAAAGAATTAGAAATACTATCCCATAGCAGCGATAAAATTCTTCCAATGATTGAGTCATTGGAAAAATCCACTCGCGGCATTATTCGTTGATCCTCTTAGCTGTTAAGTTCTTATGCATATAGGCATTGTTGTTGGTGAAACCTCGGGCGATATTCTCGGGGCAGATTTAATGGTCGCGTTACAACGTCGCTTTCCCAAAGCCACGTTTTCTGGAATTGGCGGGCCTCGTATGTTGGCCTTGGGCTTTAAATCTTATTTTCCACAAGACCGTTTGGCCGTTATGGGCTTTATTGATCCGCTTAAGCGACTGCCAGAATTATTGCGAATCAGGAAATATCTGCGGCAGCATTTTTTAAGTACTCCTCCCGATGTCTTTATTGGTATCGACTCCCCAGATTTTAATCTACCTATTGAGCGTACGTTAAAAGAGGCTGGTATCCCTACGGTTCATTATGTGAGTCCGTCAGTTTGGGCGTGGCGGCAAGGTCGAATTCACGGCATAGCAAAGTCCATTGACCTTATGCTTACGGTATTACCTTTTGAACAAAAAATTTACGTAGAACATGATATCCCCGTTGCTTTTGTTGGGCATCCTTTAGCGGATAGTTTTGCTCTTGGCTTAGATGAATTAGATGAATTGGCAGATGAAAGTCGCAAGGAGCTTGGCAGTGTGCCCGGTGAGTTATTGATTGCTCTTTTACCGGGCAGTCGCTCGGGAGAGGTTAAGTACCTCACTCCAGTGTTTTTACACGCTGCGAAGTTGTTTGCTAAGGCTCAAGAGCAAAATGTGCGGTTCGTTATTCCTGCGGTGAATGAATCGAGACAACAGCAAATTGCCGAAATCTATCAGCAGGAATGTTCACAAGACCCCTCGTTAAAAGAATTAATTATTGATTTCACTCTCGGCAACTCTAAGCAAGTTATGACCGCCGCCGATATGGTGTTGATGGCTTCGGGTACAACAACACTAGAGGCCTTGTTGTTAAAAAAGCCCATGGTTGTTGCCTATAAAAAAGATGCTTTTAGTGCGTGGCTGACCCGAAAACTCATTAAAACTCCGTTTATTTCCCTGCCTAATTTGTTGGCGGACGAGGCCTTGGTGCCCGAGGTTTTACAAGAAGAGGCGACAGCAGAGCGCTTGGCTGCTGAGTTGCAGTTGTATATTGATCAGCCTGATAAAGTCCAGCATTTGAGAAGTAAGTTTTTAGGTATTCATGCCCAACTCAAACAAAATGCTGGAGAGGTGGCCACCCAGGCCATTGTCGACACAGTCGGTTTATAGCGAGCCTTAAGGCTCAACAGCCCCGGTTGTAGGCTTGGCCATATTATTTACAGCACTACCATTTAAACTAAGAGACATTGTTATGCCTGATTTAGGGCCATTTATATCGAGTTACACGGGCGTTTTGGTTGCGGGTGTGGATGAGGTAGGCAGGGGGCCTCTGGCTGGAGACGTCGTTACAGCTGCCGTAATTTTAGATCCAAACAACCCTATTGCAGGCCTTGATGACTCGAAGAAGCTGACCGAAAAGAAGCGTGAAGCTTTATACATAGAAATAAAAGAAAAAGCGCTGAGTTGGAGTATTGCTCGTGCTAACGTCGAAGAAATCGATGATATAAACATCCTCCAAGCGAGTTTGTTGGCAATGAAGCGCGCAGTAGAAGGCTTGGAAATTCAGCCTGAGCATGTTTTGGTTGACGGAAATAAAATCCCGAAGTGGACTTATCAAGCCGAAGCCGTTGTGAAAGGTGATGGTCGTGTGGCTTGTATCGGGGCGGCTTCTATCTTGGCGAAAGTTACTCGAGACCGTGAAATGGTGGCTTTTGATGCCCAATACCCAGGCTATGGTTTTGCTGGGCATAAAGGTTATCCAACCAAGGTTCATATGGCGGCGGTTGAGTCCCTTGGTGTGTGCCCAATACACCGCCGTACATTTGGTCCCATTAAAGCAAAGCTCGAGAAGGGTTAAATTTTTGGCCTCAAAGCTAGAAATATTGGCCCCTAAGCGCAGAAATAGAAGCCAAAGGTTTAAGGCTATGATCATCATTAAAAAAATTAATGTGACAGCTTGATTAGGCAGTGTATTATAGTTTCACGCTATTAAATCTTTAGGTGGCGATTGTTTTTTAAGCGACATTGATTGTTGATTATCGTCAGTTTGTCTAGCGCACCGTAATACGGCGTTTATCAAGCTGCTTGTCATAATTCGATGTTAGCGTGAGTTCATCTGGCGAGAAGGTTTTCCGTCAGTATCTATCCTGCCAGCGTAAGCTGGCTTAATTGTTTATATAACCTATTTAGGAGAATTATCATGGGTGTATTAGTCGGTAAGCAGGCTCCAGATTTCACAGCGCCAGCAGTTCTAGGTTCAGGCGAAATCGTAGATTCCTATAACTTTGTTGAAGCTACTAAGGGCAAAAAAGCCGTTGTGTTTTTCTACCCTTTAGATTTCACATTCGTATGTCCTTCTGAGTTATTGGCATTTGATCACCGCATTGCAGAGTTCGAAAAGCGTGGCGTTGAAGTAATCGGCGTTTCTATCGATTCTCACTT
>Ga0105358_10001257_pt1 | contig 13441 bp, 9 predicted proteins | sample GOMGulsemesocosm_5_FD_83509 | JGI IMG/M metagenome (GOLD analysis project Ga0105358, IMG submission 83509) | Methane-oxidizing microbial communities from mesocosms in the Gulf of Mexico - GOM15C Gulf of Mexico | ecosystem: Environmental > Aquatic > Marine > Cold seeps | place: Gulf of Mexico... | reverse complement strand
TACGGGCCAGACCGCCATCGGGGGCCAGGGTCTGGCTGGAATCAACCTCGGGCAGCGCCGCGGCACGACCGGCACTGCGGGAAGGACGCCCGTTACCAGCCAGCTCATTGCGCTTAAGTCGCAGGGTCTCCAGCTGACCATCTCGCATCAGCATCACACGGTCGCCCAGCACCTGCTCCAGACGGACCTGCCCGGGCAGCGTCGCTCCGACGCGATAGAGTTTCTCGGGTTGGCCCTGCGTGACCAGAATGGCGGCACTGCGCGCCGGGTCGGGATCGGCCAGCACGCCCTTGAGCGTCCAGCTGAGCTTGGTGTCGGGCGCATCGACCACAACAGGCGCACGGTCGGCCTGACCGTAGGGGGATAATATGGCCAGCTCGCGAAAGCCGGGCCGGGTGGCAGCGAGTTCGGAAGCAGAGACGGAGTAAGGGACAGGGTCGACGGTCGGCAACACGCTTTGCGGCTCGATCAGAACCCAGACAAGACGCCCGAGAAGCCACGCCGCAACCAGTACGAACACGCCGCAAACCAGCGCAACAAGGTTTTCCAGCGATAAACGGGCAACCTGGGGCATGCTCTCTCCATGGCAAAGAAACCCGATTCTGATCGGGCACGGGGCAGTTGGGGATAAGGTACTGACCTTTCTTTGCAAAATTATTGTTATACGCCTGCAATGTGTCTGCGAGGCCGTTTCGATTGTCACGATAATGCAATCTCCCGGCAACCCCCCTGAACAGGTTAATCCAGACGGATCGCAATGGAGCGACGACGCTAGCGAGTCCCTCGACCCAGCCAAATCACCCATTTGGGTTAATCCACGAAAAAGCATGGGACAAATATCACCCCAATGGGCGATCTCCCTGTTACAGCAATCCAATCCGCTGATAGCTGCGTATCCGCACGCGCGAGAACGTCTCAAAAAGAGACACTCGATACTTGCCCTTTGCCAGCAGTCACCCTTTACTCAAAACCGCAAGAACCAACAAACAACAATCAACTTGCGCGTGGAGAACAACAAGAATGACAAGGCTGAAAAAGACGGCGTTGCTGACCATGATGATCAGTAGCCTGACGCTGACAGGTTGTCTGAGTGGTGGTGGTGGCGGTGGCGACGAGCAGGTACGTGACCAGCAGAAGCGTATCAATGATGACTTTTTCGTGGTCGACGAGGCGCAGCTGCCCTTTACCGCACTCGCTGATATCGCACCCTATAACACTACCAGTCGCTGGAGTGGGGTACTTGACGGTGCTGGCTATCGTATTGAAGTACCGGAAAACTGGAACGGTATGCTGGTTATGTGGGCCCACGGCTATCGAGGCACCGGCAGCTCGCTTACGGTAGACAGCCCACCGATGCGACAGTATCTGATTGACAACGGCTACGCTTGGGCAGCATCCAGCTACAGCACCAACTACTACGATGTGCGGGCAGGCGTGGAAGACACCAACGCCCTGGCCTTGGCCTTTACCGACATTGCTGCTGACAATGGCCGCACTTTGGCAACGCCTGTGAAGTACTACATCGCAGGTGCGTCAATGGGAGGCCACATCACCGCAGCAGCTGTTGAGCGGGAAACCAAAGAGACCGCCAATAATGTAGTCGACTACGCAGCAGCAGCGCCGTTCTGCGGCGTCTTGGGAGATACCGAACTGTTCAACTATTTCGCCGGCTACAATCTTTCGCTGTTTGAACTCGCCGGTGTCGGTGCAGAAAAATTCCCAATTCCGGAAGCGGACGCTGCCACCAAGCTCGCGGCTGCCCGCGCGCTGTTCTGGAATGACTACGACGCCGACAAAAGCGCAGCTGGCCTGACCGCTGAGGGCCTTGCGGTCTATCAAACGCTCAAGAACCTGAGTGGCGGCGAGCGGCCAACCTACCAATTCAGCTTTGGCCTGTTTCAGGACTTGCTGCAAAGCTTTGCCGGCTCGGACGGCACCGTTGACGGTATCTTCCTCAAGAGCGTAATCAACACCACCGGTTTGACGTATCGCTTTGAGAGTGAATTGGGTGAGCCGCTGACAACCAACGAAATCAACTTCAACGCCGCTATCCTGCAAGCAGATGCAAATGTTGATGCTGTGAACGCCCTTCGTAAGGATGGCCTGCGCTGGGTGCCCAAGGTCAATGGCGAGTTCGACGTTCCGGTGCTGACGGCACACACCATCGGTGACCTGTTTGTACCGGTTTCAATGGAGCAAATTTACCGCGAGCGCGCAGAGGATAACGGCAACGGCGAGCTGTTGGTTCAACGCGCCATGCGCGCTCCAGGCCACTGCGACTTCACATTGACCGAATGGACCGAGACGCTTGACGCGCTGCTGACTTGGGAACAAACCAGCGTTAAGCCGGGCGGGGACGACTGGTTAACCCCCGAAACGGTAGCTGACCCCTTGTTCGGATGCACATATACCAACAACACCGGCGAGATTCCGGGCAACTTCCCTCGCTCGTTCCTGCCATCCTGCACACCGGACTGACCGGATCGACACAGTCCTGTCGCCGCCGGGGCTCAGCCCTGGCGGCGTTCCTCATCTACCGCCAGACGCCGAACAAACTGTTTGACGTTGGTTTGAGCGCGCAGCTCACGAACGTTTTCGGCCAACTCCCTGACCTCATCGGCTGGCAGGCTACCGTCCAGCTCCCGCTGTACGTCAGCCCACAGCCCCCGTACCTTGCCGGTCGCCCGCCCCGCCATACGCACCAGCGAAGGCAGACGTTCGGGGCCGAGTACGATCAGCGCGACTACCCCGACCACCAGCCATTCCGTCATGCCGTTACCGAACATGCGGCACCGGCCTCAGGCGCGCGAGCGCGTTTCGCTGCGCTCGGCAACCTGCTCCTGGACATCCATGGTCAGTGCATCGCGAGCTTCGTCGGTATCGCGCACCGCCTTGCGAAAGCCGCTCAAGGCGCCCCCCAGGTCGCTGCCGATATTACGCAGGCGCTTGGTACCAAACAGCAGCATGACAATTACCAGCACGATCAGCAGAGAGCCGATACTGATTCCACCTACACCCATGATAATTTCTCCATAAAAACCGGGGTCAGCAGCTGCCGACCCCGCAATGATCCAGCATTTTTTCTATCCGGGCAGCGCCGGCAGCGCTGCCTGAATAACGTCTCAGCTACCGACAACACCGCCATCGTTCTTCCACACCACGACCGTGGCCGAGCGCGGCGGACGGGTTGCCGGCGTGAAGTCCGGCCAGCTGCTGGTGTAGTTGCCGGCAGCAAAGTCGGTGGCGCTGGTGCCTTCACCCGGATGCTGGACATTGATGAACAGCGTCCGCTGGTCCGGGGTCATGGTGATACCGGTGATCTCCTGATCAATCGGTCCGACCAGGAAACGCTTGAGATCGCCGGTAGTCGGATCGGCAACCAGCATGGCGCAGTTGCCGAAGGGGTCCGTGTAACCGCTGTCCATCTGAATCCAGACGCGGCTGTCGGGGTCAATCCACAGACCATCCGGCGAGCTGAGGATATTGTCTGCGGTCAGCACGTCGCCGTTCGGGTCATAACCGATATTGGTGTCGACGCCGCTCTCGCCGCTGTCGCCGCCAAACAGGAAAATGTCCCAGCTGAAGGTCGTCGCTGCCTGCTCACCACCGTCTTCCTTCCAGCGGATGATATGACCGTGGCGGTTGGTAACCCGCGGGTTGGCTTCGTTGACGTTGCCGGCGTTGCGGCTGGTGTTGTTGGTCAGGGTGAAGTAAACATCACCATTGGCCGGGTCAACCGCGCCCCACTCCGGGCGATCCATCGGGGTAGCGCCCATGAAGTCGGCAGCCAGGCGGGTGTTGACCAGCACGTCGGCCTGACTGGTGAAGCCGTTGGCTTCGTCCAGACCGTTCTGGCCGTAGACCAGCGGCAACCACTCGCCGGTGCCGTCATCATTGAACCTGGCGACATACAGAGTGCCTTCATCCAGCAGGCTGCCATTGGCGGTCGCCGCGTTGTAGTTCGCCGCAGTGACAAACTTGTAGATGTACTCGAAGCGGGAATCGTCGCCCGAGTAGCAGACGACCGGCTTGCCCTCTTCAGCCGGGGCAAAAACCACACCCTCGTGGCCGAAACGGCCCATGGCGGTGCGCTTCTTCGGGTTGCTGGTCGGGTCGAACGGATCGATCTCGACCATCCAGCCGAAGCAGACCGGCTCGTTGCGATAGTCATCCGCGGCGGTTGCACCCTTGATGCTGGCATCGAAGCGGACAAACTCGTCCGCACCGTTGTCAGCCAGTTCCCAGGCATAACGGCTGGTCGCGCCGGTCTGCACACCGTAACGGGAATGCTCGCGCGGGTTATCACCCTTGTTGGTGAAATAGCCGGCCCAGTTCTCCTCGGCGGCCATGTAGGTGCCCCAGGGCGTATAGCCATTACCGCAGTTGTTCAGGGTGCCGCGGGTCATGGTGCCGTTCGGGCTGTAAAGCGTCTTGACGAAATCACTGCCGCGAACCGGGCCATGGATCTCCATCGGCGTCAGCGCGGTGATACGGCGGTTCAGCGCATCCGGCTGAACGCTCCACTCGTTGTTGGCAGCCTTGACGATGCGGACCACCGATACGCCGTGGGCGTTGGCTTCCTTGCGTACCTGGTCAGCCGGGCGCTCACCATCAACCAGCGGCGGCAAGGCACTGCTGGTGAGCGCAAGCCCTTGGGCTGCGGCGTGCATCAGGCGGGGTTCGACATACTCGTGATTGAGCACCAGCAGGCCGTCATCGGAACTGCCATCAATCGGGTAAAAATGCATGCCGTCGTGGTGTGAGCCAACCTGCTCGGCCTGATCGGCACCGGTGCTGTTGACCGAAAATGACGGGAAGCTGCCCAGAATCGGCGTACCCCAGGGGATGATCACCTGGTAGCTGTAGCCCTCCGGAACGACAATCTCGTCTGCGCTGCTGACAGCAACGGCGGAAAAGCCCAGCAACGGAGCGGGTGACGGCGAGCCGCCATTGTCGTCGCTGCTGGAACTGCTCTTGCAGCCAGCCAGTCCCAGACCGAAAAAGCCCAGGGCAGCCGCACCGGCGCTACCCTTGAGCAGCTGGCGGCGGGCAAGACGGGCCTCCAGCACGCTGGAGAACAGACGGTTCATCTGTCGGTTGCTGAGGGGTTCATCACCCTCACCGTGATCGATGATAACCAACTGGTCACGTTGTTCGATGGACATCGGTTCCTTCCTCTCAGGTTTGGTTTGCTTGGAAACCCGAACAGGATGGCGAGCGAACGTGACAGAGCCGGCAATGAACGATGAACTTTCAGCGGCGTTCCGAAGACATGTCCAAGTCTCTTTTATGACAATGCAACACTGCAGAAACAACCATTACAGTTCCATTGCCGGCAGCATGCGGCGACTGTATGCAAGTACGCACGACCGGCTGGTGCCGGCGCCCTCTGGCAGGGTGATACCTGCCAGGCGGCAACAACCTGCCCAACTGCCGGACCTGCGCATAGCCTAGTCATCCTTACTGAGCAGCTTGCCGAGAGTAGCCCTGAGTTTGCCGGCCTTCAGCGGCTTGTTGAGCACGATGATGTCCATCTCTCGGGCAATCTGCCGACAGGCTTCGCTGCGATCTGCGGTAATCATGATGGCCGGCAGTTCACGGGCATAGCGCGCTCTGAGCGCCGCTACCGCTTCACCGCCGGTGCGGTTGTCATCCAGATGAAAGTCCACCAGCAGCGCATCTGGCGGGTGCGCCCCCAACCGAGCCTGCGCCTGCTCCAGATCGACGGCAGTCAGCACCTCGGCACCCCACTGCTCCAGCAGGCTGCGCATGCTCTGCAGAATGATCTGCTCGTTATCCAATACCAGCAACCGGCGCCCCTGCAGCGGCACCTCGATTGAACTGAGCAGTTGGCTGGCCTGAGCATTGCTTCGCTGAGCGGCAGCGACCGCCAGCGGAATACTGACCGAGAACATCGAGCCCCGGCCCAGGCGTGACTGCAACTCGATGCGGGCATTCAGCAGCCTTGCAATACGATCGACAATCGCCAGTCCCAGCCCGACACCGCGACGCTGGCCGGACCGCTCCACGTCCAGTTGATTGAACTCCTGAAAAATGCGCTTGAAGTCGCTGCGTGCGATACCACGACCAGTGTCCCAAACCTGAATACACAGCTCACTGCCGCGTGTCCGGCAGCCAACCAGCACGCCACCGCGTTCGGTGTAGCGAATGGCGTTGCTGATAAAGTTGCGCAGGATCCGGCTGAGCAGGCGGTAATCGGTACGCACCACCTGATCACCAAAGCGCCCGCGCAGGCCCACTCCGGCGGCCTCAGCCACGCTGCCGAACTCACACAACAGCGGCTCCAGAATGTCGGCTACCGCGCAGTCACCGCAATCGGGCTGCAGATTCGGCTGGTCCAGCCGCGAGATATCCAGCAAGTCGCTGAGCATGTCTTCGGCACTTTCCAGCGCCGTATGCGAACGCTCGACCAGCAGACCCGCAGCTTCATCCAAGGGGGTCTCACGCAGGGTAGAGATCAGCAACCGCGCGGCATTGAGCGGCTGCAGCAGATCGTGACTGGCCGCTGCCAGATAGCGGTCCTTGCTGCGATTGGCCTGCTCGGCAGCATCTCGCGCCTCGCGCAACTCACCCTGGGTACGCTCGTGCTCGATAATCTCGAAACGCAGGCTTTCGTTCAGCGCCTCCAGCTCCCGGGTGCGCTGCAGGACCCGCTGTTCCAGTTCATCGTTCAGTTGCTGCATTGCCTGCTGCGCCTGCTTGCGCTCGGTCACGTCGGCAACAAAGGCTTCAATCACATGGTCGGAAGCGTCAGGGCGCAGCAGAATGTTCATGCGTACGTCCATCAGGCTGCCGTCGGCACGACGCAGCCGGGTTTCATAGCCGGTCAGTTCGCCCTTGCGCAGCAGGTGATTGCGAATGCGCTGGAATTCCTCTGCCCCCTCGATGAAAAACTGCTCGGCCAGCGAGCGCCGGGCATGCACCAGCGCACCGACCGAGTCATAACCAAGCATCCGCGCCAGCGACTGGTTGGCTGCCCGCAGGCCATCCGTCAGGCTGGCCTGAAAAATCCCGTGCACCGCATTCTCGAACAGCCACTTGTAGCGGTTGCGCTCGTCCTCCAGCTCCTCAAGCCGCGCCAGCAATTCCGGGTAGTAGCTCTTGCGCGAGGACTGCGACCCCAGCCCCAGCAGCCCCGTCAGCACCTCACGGCGCGGATCAGAGGGCTTCGGCATAGACCACCTCGACATCCTGCAGACTGGATTCACGCGGATTGGTCAGGATGCAGGGGTCATCCATCGCGTGCAGCGACAGGGTGCGCAGGTCGCTGGTATCAACGCCATGCATGCGCAGACTCTGGTGAAAGCCCATCGCCTGCTTCAGCTCGATCAGATGTTGAACCAGCCGCTGGCGCACCTGCGGAGTAGTCATTCCGCGGGTATCAATGCCCAGGGTATTGGCGATCACCTTGAAGCGCTCCGGCGCGGCGTCAAAATTGAACGCCACTACATGTTCGACCAGGATCGCGTTGCACAGCCCGTGCGGCAGATCAAGGAAGCCGCCGAGGCTGTGTGACATGGCGTGTACAGCGCCAAGAATGGCGTTGGAAAACGCCAGCCCGGCCTGCAGGCTGCCGAGCATGATCTGCTCGCGCAGGGCAATGTCCTGCGGGTTCTGGATCATCTGTACCAGATTACCGTTAAGCAGGCGCATCGCCTCCAGGGCATGAGCGTCGGTCATCGGCCCGCTGCCGGTCGAGACGAAGGCCTCAATGGCGTGCACCATGGCATCGATTCCGGTACAGGCAGACAGGAAGGTGTCCATGGTTGACGTGGTTTCCGGGTCGATCAGCGACACATCCGGCACCACCGCCTTGCTGATGATGGAGAACTTCACCTTCTCCTGCTGATCGGAAATGATCACGAATTGCGACACATCGGCGGAGGTACCGGCGGTGGTCGGAATGCAGATCAGCGGCGGAATCGGCGCACGAATGGTATCGACGCCTTCAAATTCGAGAATATGCCGATCATGCGCCACGGCAATGCCGATGGCCTTGGCGCAGTCGATCGGGCTGCCGCCACCAATGGCGACAATGACGTTGCAACCGGCTGCGCGGTACACCTCGGCGCCATGCATGACCTCTTCGGTGCGCGGATTGGCAGAGACCTGGGTGAACAGGACATAGTCGAGACCCTGCTCCATCAGGCTTTGCTCAACATCGACTACCCAACCGGCGGCCTGCACTCCCGGGTCAGATACCAGCAGCACCTTGCGGGCACCGAAAGTAGAGGCGTAATTGGCGACGGTCTTGCGCGATCCTGCGCCAAAAATGATCTCGGGCGTGACAAACTTGCGCAATTGGCTGACATCGTAGGACATGCTCTGGCATCCGCGTTGTTGTTGTAATGCTGCGTGCTCCAGGGGGCCCCGCAGGCGGTCCCGGCAGACTACCCCAACGAGGCGTTTTTTATAAGCGCCAAGGCGGCGAACTAAGACTGAAGTAGCAACGGCTCGCCCCCTAAGTTGGATGGCTCGCCTGCCCTTGTGCTCGCCAGCATGGGAGCACAACAACAAGGATGAGCCTCCATGTCTGCGCGTCACCCAACGCTCCGTCAGCTTCTGCTGGTCTGTCTGCTTTGCCTGTTGAGCTCAAATCTGCGAGCCGAGAGCCCGCCGGCGCCCGGCTGGCAGCAGGCCGTGCAGCACCTGTTTCCCAGTGCCACCCGGTTGATCGAAAAGCAGGGCAGCCCGCCCGTATATCAAGCATTCCAGCTGGATCAGCTGCTCGGCTACGCCTTTGAGTCAACCGACTACTCCAGCCTGCAGGGCTTTTCCGGTAAGCCGATTCGGCTGCTGATCGGCATGACTCCGGAAGGCAAGCTGACCGGGGTGACCGTGCAGGAGCACCATGAACCGGTATTCCTGCATGGCCTGGGAGAACAGGCCCTGTTCGACTTCGCGGGCCAGTACACGGGCCGCAACATCGCCACGCCCATCGTCGTCGGCAGTACCCACGGCGGCAGTGTCGATGGCGATGCGGTGGGTTACATCGACGGCGTCAGCAAGGCCACCGTGTCAGTCGTCATCCTCAACGAAACGGTACTGCAATCGGCGATGACGGTTGCTCGCGCGCTGCTGCCGGAGTTTGCCCAGGGACCACAGGCCGTCGCCCGTCCCGAGCGGTTCGAGCCAATGGACTGGCAGCAGTTGCTGACTCGAGGGTTGTTGCAGCAGTGGCAGCTGGATACGCCCGCAGTGGAAGCAGCGCTGGGCAACAGCCTCAATCTGTACCCGGGCTTTTCAGACGATAGCGGCCTGCCGTTCAGCGAGCTGTACTTTGCCTACCTGAACACCCCGATGACCGGCCGCAATCTGCTCGGCGAGGCAGCCTTCAGTCGTTTGCAAGACGAACTGCTGCCGGGCGAGCAGGCGTTGCTGGTGCTCTCACGCGGCCAGTACCCGCACGTGCCGGAAGACTTTATTCCCGCCACCGCGCCCAGTCGTATCAACCTGCTGCAGCATGGCAAGGCGATCGAGCTGCACGACATGAACTTCAACAACGGCATCCTGCTTCCGTTGCTCGCAGCACCGCCAGGCGACTGGCAGGCCAATATCTTCCGCATCAAAACCCACGCGGCATTCAATCCGGTAGAGCCTGCCGCGCTGCAACTCAACGTTACCCTGCGCCGTAACCCGCTGAGCGAGCAGCAAAGTCACTTCGAAAGGGCGTTGACGCTGGAGCCTGGACTGTTCGAGCTGCAAGAGGCCAGCGCAACCGCAGCGCCCACGCCGATCTGGCTGCAGATGTGGCAGCAACGTGCCTGGCAAATCGGCGCTCTGATGCTGTCGCTGGCGCTGGTCACCGCGCTATTCATCTATCAGCAGCGGGTCAGCCGGCACGCCCGCGGCTTTCATTTGCTGCGCGCCGGTTTCCTGCTGTTCACCCTGCTGTTCATCGGGTTCTACGCCCAGGGCCAGCTCTCGGTGGTCAATATTTTCACCCTGCTGCTCGCGCTCTGGCATGGCTTCGACATCACGGTGTTTCTGATGGACCCGGTGATTTTCATCCTCTGGACCTTTACCTTCATCAGCCTGTTCCTTTGGGGGCGCGGCCTGTTCTGCGGCTGGCTCTGCCCCTTTGGTGCACTGCAGGAGATGGTCAGCTGGCTGGCGAAGAAACTGCACATTCGCCAGTGGAAGATCAGCGAACGCTGGCACCTGCGTCTGCAGTGGCTGAAATACCTCATTCTGGTTGCGCTGATCCCGACCGCTTTCTACTCGCTGACGCTGGCCGAGCGCCTGGCCGAAGTCGAGCCGTTCAAGACCTCGATTACCCTGTTCTTCGTGCGCAGCTGGCCATTTGTGCTCTACGCGGCACTGCTGCTCGGCCTCGGCCTGTTCGTGCACAAGTTCTATTGCCGCTATGTCTGCCCTCTCGGCGCTGGCCTGGCGATCCTCGGCCGGTTGCGCCTGTTCTCCTGGCTGACGCGCATCGACGCCTGCGGCAAACCCTGCCAGCACTGCCACAACAAGTGCGAGATCGGCGCGATCAAACGCAGCGGCGCGATTGATTACGATGAGTGCATTCAGTGTCTGGAATGCATCGTGATACTCAACAACGAAGATCAATGCGTCGCGCAGATCAGCGCGCGCAAGCAGGCGGCACGTGCGCAGCGCGCCGACAACAACATCATCGTCAGCGACTGGGCACCCCAACGCTGAGCTATTGCTCTACCACAACAACAAAAGGACGTAACCATGCACGCTCTTGATCTGAACCACATCCGCTGGAATCAGCTGCCGGGCTTCGAGAACTTCGACTACTGCATTCTCAGTGTCGACCGCCCCAACCAACTGGTCGACGTACTGTTTCACTTTCACGCCCACGATCCCATCGTGCTGCACCGCCACTGCGCGGTGAACCACACCTTCGTTATTCGCGGCGAGCATCAGCTGTTCCACGCCAACGGCAAACTGAAAGAAAGCCGCCCAACCGGCAGCTACACCATCAGCCAGCCAGACACCACGCCCCACCGCGAGTGCGGCGGCGATGGCGGCACCCTGGTGCTGTTCAGCATCCGCGGTACCGAAGGTGTGATGTACGAAATTCTCGATGACCAACAGAACATCATCGCCGCGCTCGACATGGACACCTTTGAAGCCTTGTTCGCAGCCAACAACGACGCAGCATAACGCCGGTGCCGGATGGCCATGAGCATCCGGCCTGATCTCCCGAACCGGGCACAGATGATGGCACCGGCACCCAGAGACTGGAAACATCCTGAATCAGGCAGACAATTGAGCCGCAAGCAACCGATCGTATACTAGGCACATCATTGGCCACTCAAGATCCCCATGTCCCTGCTGATAGCGTTTGCTGTCCTCTCCATTCTGGTTTCCTTCATCTGTTCCATCCTTGAAGCTGCACTGCTGTCCATGACACCCAGCTTCATTGCCCGGCAAAAGGTCGAACGCCCCAGACTTTATCCCAGACTGAAACAGCTGAAAGAAAACGTCGACCAGCCGCTGGCGGCCATTCTGACCCTCAACACAGTCGCTCACACCGTTGGCGCCACCGGCGTTGGCGCACAGGTGACAATCGTGTTCGGTGATGGCTACCTTGGCGTCGCGTCCGCGATCATGACCCTGCTGATTCTGCTGGGCTCGGAAATCCTGCCCAAGACGCTGGGCGCTCGCTACTGGCCGGCACTGGCACCGCTGATGCCCGGCGTGCTGAACAGCATGATCCTGTTGCTGAAACCGTTCATTCTGCTATCCGATCTGGTCACCCGCAGTCTCGGTGGCAAGACGCCGGAACATGACCTGCGTGCCGAGATCAAGGCCCTGGCTAGCCTTGGCCAGGAGCTTGAGTCGCTGGACGAGGAAGAACAGCGAATGATCCATAACGTGCTGGATCTGCATACCATCCGCGCCCGCGACGTCATGACCCCGCGTACGGTCAGCGAAACCCTGAGTCCGGAGCTGACGGTTGCGCAGGCGCGCCAGCGCGTCCAGCACGGCCAGTTCTCGCGTTATCCGGTGCTCGACGAGAACGAAACCCCGCTGGGTGTGCTGTTTCGCGTAGACCTGCTGGCAACCGATGACCGCGAGGCTCTGGTATCCAGCCTGATGAAGCCGGTCAAGGTCGTTCAGGACAGCCAGAATATCGAGGCGCTGATGACCCAGATGCTCAAGGAGCAACAGCACCTGTGTATGGTCTATGACGAGTTCGGCAGCTGGTGCGGTCTGGTGACCATGGAAGACATCATCGAGACGCTGATCGGTCGTCCGATCCTTGATGAAACCGACGAGATTCCCAACATGCGTCGTCTGGCACGCAGGCTGTGGGAGCACCGACTGAAGGCAGCTGGGTAAACGGTTCATCTCGGGTGAGCATGGTAGCTGCCCCAAGGCTGGCAGCGTTAAAACGCCGACTTGGCCAGGCGCAGGTGGCAGAACCATTTCCTGCGCTGATGTTGAGTCAGTATTTCGCCTTCACGGCGAGCCAAAGGGGGCCGCTTGCCCGGCCCCCCAAGGGCACCCGGCTACGCGGCCCTGCGGGTTCGCTGCGTTGCTCGGCTTGGCAGGGGCCGGCAGAACTCGGCTCTGTGAGCCTCAAACAGGCTGCCGTTCTGTTTCCTGCCAATCCTGTGCTACTCGCCCGCGTAAACGGGACGAACCCGAGTGCACACTCAATCACTGGAGCATTCGGCCGACCGCATTGGCGGAATATTCTGTAGCGTTGCCCGATTTTATGGGCAGAACAAAAAAACCGGTACCCACCAACGCGGGTACCGGTTGAGGCCATCTGGCCAGAAGGGCTGCTCTCGCAGCCCACGCACGATCCAAAAAGCTGTCGATCAGGGTGCCTCGGCTACCCCCGTTGTCATCGCCGCGACACCGTTGTTGCCATGCTCCATCAGGGCATCGTTTTCCAGACTGTAGGGCGTCCACGCGAGCGACTCGGTGCTGGGATCGCCTGTGCGGGCGAAGTTGCTCCACTGGGTCATCAGCAAGTCGGCCATTGCCGAGTCCTGCATACCCCAGCGCATGGAGGCATAGATATCCGCTGCGTCGCCCTGGGTCCCTGTCACACCGTTGTTGTTCAGGTCACCAATCTGCGGCAGGGCATAGGCGTCGGTCAGTACCAGCCCGAGCAGATAGTTCTGCACCATACCGGCCGGATAATTGAACAGGTACGGCAGCTCGCAGCCATGGCAACTGCTCAGCCCCAGATCATCCCAACCCGGCGGCACCCGACTGAAGCGATAGATGTACTGATTGGACTGATACTCGGCGCTGCGCTGCTGCAACCAGATCGGCAAGGCGGCACGAATCGTGGTGTAGTCGCCGTTGGTCACCCCGGCCATCAGCGGCACATCGCTGGGCATGCCCTGCTGCACATTCCCGTAATAGGTGTTGGGCAGGTAGTAATTGTCCGAGTTGGGCCGATAGGTCTCCCGACGGATGTTGTTGT
>Ga0105358_10001255_pt1 | contig 13459 bp, 14 predicted proteins | sample GOMGulsemesocosm_5_FD_83509 | JGI IMG/M metagenome (GOLD analysis project Ga0105358, IMG submission 83509) | Methane-oxidizing microbial communities from mesocosms in the Gulf of Mexico - GOM15C Gulf of Mexico | ecosystem: Environmental > Aquatic > Marine > Cold seeps | place: Gulf of Mexico... | reverse complement strand
CCGAAACCCGAAACCCGAAACCCGAAACCCGAAACCCGAAACCCGAAACTTTTAACTTCCCTTTGCCATCTCTTCTGCTCTAGCAATAGCGGCATTCATTGCATTACTCACTATTTTCTCTAGGCCATCATTTCTAAATTGTTCAAGGGCTGCAAAGGTGGTTCCACCTTTTGAGGTGACATTTTCTCTTAACGTGCTAATTGCGGCGGTATTATGTTCAACCATTTGGGCCGCGCCAAGAGCCGTTTGCTGTACTAGCATTCTACTTTCTTGGGCATTAAAACCTAATGTTTGAGCTTGTTTTTCCATGGCTTCCATAAAGAGAAAAAAATAGGCAGGAGCCGAGCCGGCAACCGCGATAATATCGTTAATTTTATCTTCAGTTTCTAACCAAATAACTTTACCAACAGCAGACATTAACTTATCACTTGCTGCTTTTTGTTCATTGTTGACTTCTTTTGAAGCAAACAGGCCGCTCATTCCTAAACCTAACTGTGCTGGTGTATTGGGCATAACCCGTACTAGGGCTACTTGATGGTTTAATGCCTGTTGAATTTGAGCAACGGTAGTGCCCGCTGCAACAGAAACAAATAATTTATTGGTAATATCTAATGCACTGCTTAGTTGCTGACAAACATCACAAATAAAATGTGGCTTAACGCTGAGTACGATAATATCAGCAAATTCAGCGGCTTCAATATTATCACTGGTTTGTTGCACGCCAAATTCATTCGCCAGGGTGACTCTTTTTTCTGGTGAAGGGTTGGCTACTATAATGTTTTTTGCTGCTACACCTGAGTTTATTAGCCCAATAATGATCGCGCGTGCCATATTACCTGCACCGATGAATGCTATTTTTTTCATAAATTCTGTCGTCCTAAATTATACGTTTGCTGGTTATGCTGGTCGTAATTTACAGTTTATACCAATCAGATTAATTAATGGTTCAAATTTTAATGAGTGTAAATTTTCAAGAACAAGGCGCTTGATTGAGCAATAGCTAGCTATTGGGATTGAAAGCAACGATGTTATTGAGTATTTAAGTCATTTAAAATGATCACTTAATTAGTCTGATTGGTATTAATCTCTTTCACCAAATATGGCTCTACCTATTCTTACCATAGTAGAACCATGGGTTATAGCCACACTTAAATCGTTCGACATACCCATTGAAAGCGTATCTACTGTTGGATATTGGGCTTGCAATTTATTAAACAAGTGCTGCATTTTTTCATAACTTGCCACACTGGTATTTTTTTCAGGAATGGCCATTAAGCCACGTAAGCAAAGTTTATCACAGTTATCAACAACTTCAGCTAAAGAAAACAGTTCACTAGCCATGATGCCTGATTTTGATGCTTCTTCACTAATATTGACTTGTAAACAAATGTTTAGCGCGGTATCTTGACAATAATTTGGTTGACTTGTCTCATTTAAATACTCATTAAAGTGTGTATTTAAACGTATGGCAACTTTAGCTCTATCAACACTGTGAACCCAAGTGAAATTTTTCGCAATTTGCTTTGTTTTATTAGATTGAATTGGACCGATAAAGTGCCAGCAAATCTGCGGTAAATGTGATAGTTGAGCTATTTTTTCAACAGCTTCTTGTAAATAGTTTTCACCAAAATCTCGTTGCCCAGCTAAATAAGCTTGTTCTACTGCCGACGCAGGTTTGGTTTTACTTACGGCGAGCAAAGTGACTGGATTTTGTCTATTATTTGAGAAAGGCTTACTTTTTTGATCGTAAGTAACAGTCGTATGGCAAGCTAGATCAATTTTTTGTTTAATTTTTTCTATATTTTCTTTAATTTTGTTCATGTTTTTTTAGATAAATAATGTTGATTCAAAGACGTTGATAGATATATTTTTAACACACAGTACTTTAACAGATAAACCGAGGATTTTTTATGGATATTACCGAACTACTCGCATTTAGTGTGCAGCATGATGCATCAGATTTACATTTATCAACGGGGTCACCACCATTAATTCGAGTTGATGGTGATGTGCGTAAATTAAATATACCTGCTTTTGATGCTAAAGATGTTAATGCTTTAGTTTACGATATTATGAATGATCGCCAACGAAAAGAATATGAAGAGAAATTAGAGGTGGATTTTTCTTTTGAAGTACCTAATTTAGCGCGTTTCAGGGTAAATGCTTTTAACCAAAACCGAGGGCCAGCAGCAGTATTTCGGACCATTCCAAGCAAGATCCTATCGTTAGATGACTTGGGCTGCCCTGATATATTTCGTGATATTTCTGACACACCGCGTGGTTTAGTTTTGGTCACAGGCCCAACAGGTTCTGGAAAGTCTACCACCTTAGCTGCAATGGTTGATTATATTAATAATTCTAAGAATGATCACATTTTAACCATTGAAGATCCTATTGAATTCGTGCATGAAAACAAACTATGTTTAATTAATCAACGAGAAGTTCATCGAGATACGCTAAGTTTTGAAGCCGCGTTACGTTCAGCTTTGCGTGAAGATCCCGATGTAATTTTGGTGGGTGAAATGCGAGATCTAGAAACTATTCGCCTTGCTATGACCGCAGCAGAAACTGGTCATTTAGTGTTTGGTACACTACATACAACCTCTGCTCCTAAAACCATTGACCGTATTATTGATGTATTTCCAGCGGCTGAAAAATCTATGGTACGCTCTATGTTATCAGAATCTCTTCGCGCGGTAATTTCTCAAACGTTAATTAAAAAAGTGGGTGGTGGTCGAGTTGCATCTCATGAAATTATGATTGGTACACCAGCAATTCGTAATTTAATTCGTGAAGATAAAATTGCACAAATGTATTCATCCATTCAAACAGGTATGTCTAATGGCATGCAAACAATGGATCAATGCTTACAAAACTTAGTTAATCGCGGCATGATCACTAAAGCTGCGGCGATGGAAAAAGCAGTAGATAAAAACCAATTTAAAGGTTTTTAATACATTTTAGAAATATAGGAACAGGAATACTCAATGAATTTTCATCAACTATTAGAAAAAATGGTAGGCGCTGATGCCTCTGATATGTTTGTTACGGCGAAGTTAGCTGTTAGTGCAAAAATTAATGGTGAATTAAAGCCTATTTCTGAGCATGTTTTGTCAGCTGAAGAGTCGTTAGGCTTGGTTCATAATGCAATGAACGAAAAGCAGGTTCGTCAATTTGATGAAGAAAAAGAGTGTAATTTTGCTATCTCTATTGACAGCATCGGACGCTTTCGGATTTCTGCTTTTTGGCAACGTGATATGGCAGGTATGGTTATTCGTCGTATTGTTACTGATATTCCAGATGTTGATGATTTAGGTTTACCATCAATACTTAAAGATGTGGTGATGTCAAAACGAGGCTTGCTGCTTTTTGTTGGCGGTACGGGCACGGGTAAGTCAACCTCGATGGCGTCCCTAATAGGTTATCGAAACCGGAATTCTTGTGGGCACATTCTTACCATTGAAGATCCGGTGGAATTTGTACATGAGCACGCAAAAAGTATGATCACTCAGCGGGAAGTTGGGTTAGACACTGAATCATTTGATGCAGCACTTAAAAGTTCATTGCGACAAGCACCTGATGTTATTTTAATTGGTGAAATTCGTAGTCAGGAAACGATGGAGCATGCGTTAAGTTTTGCCGAAACAGGGCATTTGTGTATTGCTACTTTACATGCTAATAATGCAAACCAAGCTATAGATCGTATTATGCATTTAGTTCCTGCTGATCAACATGGTAAATTATTGTTTGATTTAGCGTTGAATCTTCGTGGCATTATTGCTCAACAATTAGTACCAACCAGAGATGGTAATGGTCGTGTCGCTGTTATCGAAGTATTATTGAATTCTCCTTATATTGCAGAGTTGATCAAAAAAGGCGAGATAGGCAGCATTAAAGAAGTAATGGAGAAATCCAATGAGCTTGGAATGCAAACCTTTGACCAAGCACTCTTTAATTTATATCAACAAAGTTTAATTACTTATACTGACGCTATTCATCACGCTGATTCACCTAATGACTTACGTCTAATGATTAAACTAAGAAGTAATGATCAAGGTGGTACTGGTGGTTTGGCGGGCGTAACTATTGAAGGTTTTGAACCTGAAGAAAATTAATATTCCATTTTATTATATAGGCCAACTTCGATAAAAGCCGTTAATAAATTTATTATATGATCAATTATGGGCTATTTTTTTTCTGTATTGTAAGGCGAGTACCTTTAGAATGTCTCGCCAAGTAATAATTCCTATTGCTTTATTTTGTTCATCAATAATAGGTAAGCAAGAAATATGGTTATCGTAAAAAAGCAAAACGGCTTCATTTAATGACTGTTGTGCTTGTGAGGTTATTAAATTTCTAGCCATTATTTGATGCAATTTCTTTTGCATCAAAGCGGTATCTCTATGAGTTTCTTGGTTGGTACCTACGGTTGGGCTTAAATGCTTATATAAATCTCTATCGGTCATTACTCCTGCTAATAATCCATCGTCATCAGTAATAAGTAGATGGTGTATTTTTTTGTTTTCAAAAATCTCTTTGGCTTTGCTTAAAGTAGCATCCATAGACAATGTAATTAATTTTTTGCTCATTAAATTTTCTATTTTCATGGCGGTTCTATTTTAGAATTAGTGTTAATTATTACGATTGTTTACTTAAATAAATTGTAAAAATTCAATGTATCTCATCTAACTAGTTAACTTATACCAAATGAAATAATGAATGATCTATTCATTACTTCAATTAGTATTAATGCTTAAATCAATGCACTTTCTCTTTAGGGTATATTTTGTAGATATTTTAATCTATAAATTCTAATTAAAATAATAAAATAATGGAGGTTTTTGCATTATTAGCCACTCAGCCCTAGGCATTCATTTTCGCCACTGTCTTTATTTTGTAATAAAACTGTCATATAACTGTCATATAATTCTAGTCGATAAATTTTACAACCTAGGTAAATCTTATCCAGTAAAGTTAACATTGCTAGATAAATACGTTATTATCCGCCCCGAAAAATAATAAACTGGAAACCATTATGGCCAGAAATTCAATAATAGGTGTATTTGCAAAGTCACCAATTAAACCATTAGAAAAACATATTAAATTGGTTGTTAAATGTAGCAATCAACTTATTCCTTTCTTTACAGCTTGTTACGAACAAAACTGGAGCGAAGCGGCTAAAGTTCGTCGTAAATTATCTAAATTAGAACAAGATGCTGATTCATTAAAGCGTCAACTACGTTTAGAGCTACCCGGTGGCTTGTTTATGCCTGTAGACAGAGCTGATTTACTCGAATTGCTTACTCAACAAGATAAAATTGCCAATCGTGCAAAAGATATTGCAGGTCGTGTTTTAGGTCGTAAATTAGAAATACCTCCGAGTTTACAAGAACAATTCTCAAAATATTTAGCACGTTGTATTGATGCAACAGAAAAAGCTGCCGAAGCAATTAACGAATTAGATGACTTGTTAGAAACAGGCTTCCGTGGCCGTGAAGTAGTCTTGGTTGAAAAAATGATCAATCAATTAGATGAAATAGAAGATGATACTGATGACATGCAAATTATTTTGCGCAAAGATTTACTTGCTTTAGAACGTGAATTAAACCCAGTTGATGTAATGTTTTTATATCAAATTATTGACTGGGTTGGCGACTTAGCCGATCTAGCTGAACGTGTTGGCGCACGTTTAGAAATACTTCTTGCAAGAAAATAGGGCTTAACTAATGGAAATTTTACTTAACTCTGGATATACGTTAGTTATTATAGCTGCTGTTGTTGGCCTATTTATGGCGTGGGGCATTGGTGCTAATGATGTAGCTAACGCTATGGGTACTTCTGTTGGTTCAAAAGCACTTACTATAAAGCAAGCGATTATTATCGCCATGGTCTTTGAATTTGCTGGCGCTTATTTAGCTGGTGGTGAAGTTACTTCAACAATTCGTAAAGGCATTATTGATGCTAGTTTCTTTGTTGATTCACCTGAATTACTTGTATTTGGTATGATCTCAGCATTATTTGCAGCTGCTACTTGGTTGCTTATTGCATCGGCATTAGGTTGGCCTGTATCTACTACACATTCAATTGTTGGTGCCATCGTTGGTTTTGCTGCTGTTGGCGTAAGTCCTGATGCTGTGGAATGGAGTAAGGTTACGGGTATTGTTGGTAGTTGGGTTATTACACCACTGATTTCAGGTGTTATTGCTTTTATTATATTTAATAGTGCACAAAAACTTATTTTTGATACGGATAAACCACTACAACAAGCGAAACGTTGGGTACCGCTCTATATGTTTTTAGCTGGTTTTGTACTGGCATTGGTCACCATCAAAAAAGGCCTTAAGCATATAGATCTACATATTGGTACCGCAGATGGCTTTATCTATGCGGTCATCACTGCTGTTCTTGTTGCTATTATCGGTAAAGTGTTTATTAATCGCCTTAAGTTTGATGAATCAGCCGCACTTAAAACGCATTACGCCAATGTAGAAAAAGTATTTGCTGTGTTAATGATAGTAACGGCTTGTTGTATGGCATTTGCTCATGGTTCAAACGATGTTGCTAACGCTATTGGCCCACTAGCTGCGGTTGTTAGTATTGTTGATAATGGTGGTCAAATTGCGGCGAAATCAACCATTGCTTGGTGGATTTTACCATTAGGTGGTTTTGGTATTGTTGCCGGCCTGGCTATTTTTGGTCATAAAGTAATGGCGACTATCGGTCAAGGTATTACTCATTTAACACCAAGTCGAGGCTTTGCTGCTGAGTTAGCTGCTGCTTGTACCGTTGTTATTGCTTCTGGTGCAGGTTTACCTATATCAACTACGCAAACGCTAGTTGGTGCCGTGTTGGGTGTGGGTATGGCTCGTGGTATTGCTGCTATTAATTTAGGTGTTGTACGTAATATCGTAGTCTCTTGGGTGATTACTTTGCCAATTGGTGCAGGATTGTCGATATTGTTCTTCTGGATGATGCAAGCGGTCTTTACCTAGATAATATTACTTTCTAAGTACAGAAAACAAAAAGCCGCAACGTTTGTTGCGGCTTTTTGCTTTGTTGTTATGACTTAAAACCTGTAGCGTAAAGCCTATAACTTAATCTAAGGCTTATTCGCCTTTAATCACGTGCTGTAACTTCCAGTAAGTGATAACCAAATTGAGTTTTTACTGGGCCTTGAACTTCATTAAGTGGCGCTGAAAATACCACTTTATCAAACTCTGGAACCATTTGACCAGGACCGAAAGTACCCAAATCACCACCTTGCGCTTTTGAAGGGCAGTTAGAATGTTCTTTGGCTACATCGGCAAAGTCTTTCCCGTCTTCTATTTCGACTTTTAATGCTAAGCACTGTTCTTCAGTGTCAACCAATAAATGGCGTGCTGCAGCTTGTGTCATAGTTATCCCCGTTAGTTGTTATAATATAAACTCTACTTAACCTTATCGTATTTTTCTTTGATTTTAAAGAGGTGTTGATTTAAATTACTAGGCTCTTAATCTAAAAAGTCGGCACTCTATGACTAACAGCACCTTCAATAATAAGCTGCCTAACTTAAAGCACTTAAACTACTTATTGGCCCTTGATAAATATCAGCACTTCAACAAGGCTGCACAGGCATGCTTTGTTAGTCAATCAACATTAAGTAGTGCAATTTTAAAATTAGAACAACAACTATCTTGTCAGTTACTTGAGCGAGAGCATAAGCGTTTTATTTTTACTAGTCATGGAAAACGAGTCGTTGAGCTTGCGCGGCAACTTTTGCTGAATGCCAATGAGTTTACAGAATTTTCTCAACAGCAAGGTTGTTATAATAGTGGTAGTGTCAATCTCGGATGTATTCCAACGATTGCGCCATTTTTACTCACCGATTTAGTACAGGCTTGTCAAAAGCGGTTACCAAACCTTGAGTTATATCTACGAGAAGATACTACAGAAAACTTACTGCTGCAGTTAGAGCAAGGAGAGATTGACTGTGCCATACTTGCCTTTCCTATCCCCAAGAATAACTTTTTTTCTAAAATACTAGGGCAAGATGATTTCTATATTGCAGGCGATAAAGCGTTAGTAAATCGTTTTCAAGAATCTTTCGATTATCAAAGTCTACCAAAGAAAAGTGTTTTTCTACTAAATAAAGAACATTGTTTAACTGAACACGCAGTTTCAGCATGTAAACTAGCGGACGCGAGTCTTATTAATAGCTTTTCAGCCTCAAGTTTGGCGACGTTAGTTCAAATGACAGCGTTTCATCACGGTGTTACCTTTTTACCCAAAATGGCGGTAAATAAAGGAGTAGGTAAGTTAGAAGGATTGCAAATTGAACCCATGCAAGACGAGGTATATCGTGAAATAGGTATTGTATGGCGTAAAACTAGTATGCGTGAGGCAACGTTTATGTCATTAGCTGATGTAGTTAGTAGAGCTTTACTAAGCTAAAGATAAAGCATTGCGTTAACAATATTTTGACACGCTTTACCTGTTGATTGGTTGCTGATAAATGAAGGGAAATTGTTTTCTACAGCATTAATTTTTTCATCACCTGAACGGGTAAAAAAAGAAATTATTTGTTGCAACTTGTCATTAAACATAATTGACAGCTCAAAAAAACGATTATGTTCACTTGTGACTTTAGCTTGAGGATAATGCAAGCTGTCAGTTGTTTGTAGTTTTGACAACGCTGGTGTTAATGATGATGAAGGTAATACAGAGTAAGATAACGTATGAATAGTGGTTATTTCAATTACTTTGCTTCTGGCACAGCTAGACCAAGATATGACAGTGATCAAAATAATTAATAATAGTGATATTAGTTGTTTCATTATAGTACTCCTGTTTTAAAGCGATATCTTTATACGTTTTAATTTAGTCTTAAGTAGAACGGCTGTTGCTAGTTAAAATTTCATGTCCGTGACAATTTTACTTACATTTTCACTATAAAACGTTACAAATGTAAATACTAACATATTGAGGTGAACTGTTGCTTATATGCGTTAGAAATAGAAGGGATGCTAGAAGTATAAAAGCAAATGACAATAACGTGGTTATTTATCATTTGCTTTTTTGTATTCACATCAATATTTACTTACATTACATAAATAAACGCTACGGAAATACTACTTATTGTTAGCAAGCTCTTGTTTTTTATCTAATCTACATTGATGTAATAACGGCTCAGTGTAACCACTTGGCTGTTCTGCACCAGCAAATACTAAAGAAGAAGCTGCTTTAAAGGCAATATTATTGGCAAAATCATCACTCATTGCTTGATAGCTTGGATCATTGGCATTTTGACCATCAACAATTTTAGCCATTTTCTCTAGGCTTGCTTGTACTTGCTCTTGACTGCATATTCCGTGCTGTAGCCAGTTAGCAATATGTTGACTAGAAATACGTAAAGTTGCTCTATCTTCCATTAAACCCACATCATTGATATCTGGTACCTTAGAGCAACCAATGCCCTGATCTATCCAACGCACAACGTAACCTAAAATTCCTTGGGCGTTATTGTCTAGCTCTTCGGTTATTTCCGCATCGCTCCAGTTGGTATCAGTTGCTAATGGAATAGTTAAAATATCATCTAAATTAGCGTTTGTTCGCAGCATTAAGTCTTTTTGTAGCGCGAAAACATCAATGCGGTGGTAATGTAATGCATGTAATGTTGCTGCGGTTGGTGATGGAACCCAAGCCGTATTTGCTCCTGCTTCTACATGATTAATTTTTGTTGCGATCATGTTAGCCATTTGATCTGGAATCGGCCACATACCTTTACCAATTTGAGCTTTTTGACTAAAACCACACGCTAGGCCAACATCTACATTGTTATTCTCATAGGCACCAATCCAAGGTGTTAGTTTGATATCTGCTTTGCGAGCCATTGGGCCAGCAGCCATTGAGGTATGAATTTCATCACCAGTTCTGTCTAAAAAGCCAGTGTTAATGAATACCACTCGCTCTTTTGCTGCGTGGATACAATTTTTTAAATTAACACTGGTGCGTCGTTCTTCATCCATAATACCCATTTTAATGGTATTGCGTGGTAATGATAATGCATCTTCAACACGGGCAAATAGAGTATCAGCAAACTGTACTTCTTCAGGACCGTGCATTTTGGGTTTCACGATGTAAATAGATGCTTCACTACTATTACTTAGCTTACCATTACCTTTTAAATCATGCAGAGCAAGCATAGAGGTAATTACGGCGTCCATGATTCCTTCAGGAACTTCACGACCTTGCTCATCAATGATGGCATTATTAGTCATAAGGTGACCAACGTTTCGTACGAACATCAAGCTGCGACCTTTTAGCTGTATCGAATCACCTGATAGTGATTGATAACTGCGATCGTCATTCATTTTGCGGGTGAATGCTTGGCCATTTTTATTAATTTCTTCTGTTAAGTTACCTTGCATCAAGCCTAACCAATTACGGTATGCGACTACTTTATCGTCACCATCAACGGCCGCTACGGAATCTTCACAATCCATGATAGTGGTTAATGCTGACTCAAGCATAATGTTGCTTAATGTCGAGGGTTCTGATTTTCCGATAACACTGTTTGCATCAAATACTAACTCTAGGTGTAAACCATTATGTTTAAAAGCTAAGGTGTTTGGCTGATTGATACTGCCAGTAAAACCAATAAAGGCACTGCTTTCTTTTAACTGGCTTTGTTCGCCGTTAGCCAAACTCACCATTAATTGTTGTTCATTTAAATGGTATGCAACAGCGTCTTGATGACTACCATTAACTAATGGGATAGCTTGATCTAAAAAGTCTTTAGCATAACTGATAACTTTTGCGCCACGTACAGGGTTATAAGCACCGGCTTTCTCAGCACCGTCTTCACTGCTAATAACATCAGTACCATAAAGAGCATCATACAAACTACCCCAGCGTGCATTTACCGCATTTAAGGCAAAGCGAGCATTCATAATAGGTACAACAAGCTGAGGACCTGCAATAGTTGCTAGTTCGGCATCTACATTTTCTGTACTAATAGAGAAATCATCGACTACAGGTGAAAGGTAACCTATGTCAGCCAAAAACTGTTTGTAGTTGGCAAAGTTGAATTTGTCGCCAAAATTATTTTTATGCCAAGTATCAATTTGCACTTGTAAGTCGTCTCGTTTAGCAAGTAACTGTGCATTTTTACCCGATAAGTCATTGATGATTTTGGCAAAGCTTTGCCAAAAGTGTGCAGAAGCTATGCCGGTATCTGGCAGCGCTTCACGTTCAATAAAATCATATAGATTTTGATTTATGGTTAAGCCTGCTAATTGAATTGTCTGGGTCATATTTACCTCACTTGCCTTGCTTATTTGGGTAGTCGTGGATGTTGATAAAAGCTTGATGAAAGTTTTCATTGCTAGAATGAAATAACTAGTTACTGTCATCCTATTCAGAATAGGTATAACTAGCAACAGTAGTCGATTAATACCTACTATTAATATTGTGAATGTTATAGTAACTATCTTGTCTTTTCTTTTATGACAAGCTTGGTTTTTAGCTGAAAAATAGCAATAAAGCAGGAATTTGCAGTGGAACGGATATAAATACGGTTAATATAGCGGGTAAAATAAATACTACATAGCTATATACACCTTGGTGAGGGTTATGCTGCTGAAAACTTGACTGGTATCTTCTCAATGTGCTCTGAGGAAGCGTGATTCAATAAATTTTTGTACGGCACTTGTGCATCAAACTTTAGAACAGCGGTTCAGCTTTGTTAAGTGCAAACAAAAAGTAAGTATCTGATGAGACAATTCTAACTGCATTATCTTATCAGCTATTTTATGTCATCTTTATAATAATAAGAATGACATAAAATAAATTGAACAGCCTTAATTCAGCTTTTGTTTAGTCAATCATTTGTACTAGTCTAGCCGCTTCAATTACTAATTGTCTAAACCATATATGACTAGCATCATGATGTAGTAATGGGCTCCAGATCATTTTCAATTCCATTTCAGGGATATCAAACGGTGGTTTGATGATGATATAGCTACTATCATTTTTATGAAGCATAGCTGCTTTGGTTGGTAATGTAGCGATTAAGTTATCTTCATAAGCCAATTGCATAGCCACATGGTAATTTCGAGTGAAAACTTTAATATCACGCTGCTTACCTAACCTTGCTAGTGATTCATCAACCCAGCCAAGCTTTTGAACATCATTGGGGTTCATTCCTACACCAACACCAAAACCTGTTTTTGATACCCATACGTGTTTTGCTGCTAAGTAAGAGTTTAGGTTAAACTTAGCCACTACAGGGTTATCAGCACTGAGCAAGCATGAAAATGAATCACGCCAAATAGACTTTTGATGAAACGATTGTGGTAATTCATCAAAACGGTTGATAGCCATATCTATTTTACCCGCTTCAACATCATGAAAGGTAACATCACTTGGTGTCATAATATCAATTGTTATATTGGGTGCAGTTTTGTTAAGTAGCTTTAATAATTGAGGTAATAAGGTTGACGCAGCATAGTCACTGGCCATGATGCGAAAAACACGCATACTATTTTTCTCATTAAACTCTTCCTCGCCTTGGAGTGCTTCTTCTAATTCAAGCAATATTTTTCTGATGGCAGGTGCTAGCGTTCTCGCTCTTTCTGTTGGTACCATACCATCAGAAGTGCGTACTAAAATAGGATCATTAAACAGATTACGTAAACGCTTTAAGCCATTACTCATTGCAGGTTGAGTAATATTAAGCTGGTTAGCCGCACGGGTAACATTTTTCTCTCTAAGTAAAACATCTAGATAAATAAGAAGGTTTAAATCAATTTTTGAAATATTCATCAGTTTAATGGCTCTCAGTAAAAACATAATTGAAATAGATATTAGCGAATTTTTAACAACATTCAATGTTTTTTATTTACTAAGTAATCGTGTTTGATGACATGAAAAATGACAACTACTAATAACTAATTGTTTTTATTGCTTTAAAAATAAAACTGTTATAAGTATGACATTTGGTATTTTCTCTGTGAATGATGGTAATAATAATTATATATTTCCTAAATACATAGCGAGTAGACTATTATTTTTGTCGTCTAGTGTGACGGCTTACAAAGTTAGTTACACCAACCAAGCTAATATAGCTTTTTATATACTACAAACAAAGTAAACGGAGATTGATATGTCTAATTATCAGAGTGCAATTGAAGCGGTTCAAGCGATTAAAGCAAAGGCAGGTAGCTCTTGGGATGCTATAAACCCAGAGTCAATTGCTCGTATGCGTGCCCAGAACAAATTTAAAACTGGTTTAGAGATTGCTCAGTACACTGCAGATATTATGCGTGCTGACATGGCTGCATTCGATGCAGACAAGACTCAATATACACAATCTCTAGGTTGCTGGCATGGTTTTGTTGGCCAACAAAAAATGATTTCTATCAAGAAACATTTTGATGGCAAAACAGATCGTCGTTACTTATACCTTTCAGGTTGGATGGT
>Ga0105358_10001254_pt1 | contig 13464 bp, 9 predicted proteins | sample GOMGulsemesocosm_5_FD_83509 | JGI IMG/M metagenome (GOLD analysis project Ga0105358, IMG submission 83509) | Methane-oxidizing microbial communities from mesocosms in the Gulf of Mexico - GOM15C Gulf of Mexico | ecosystem: Environmental > Aquatic > Marine > Cold seeps | place: Gulf of Mexico... | reverse complement strand
CTAGCGCCATTCATTAATTGCTGCCAATTTTTAATGCGATCTTGTATTGGAATTTCACTAACTTCATTTTGAATTCCTTCCCAAAGAAGATTGCCTGTCGCAGCAGCGATAGCCGCGGTGCCTAGAATGTTCAGATGCTGCTGATTTGAAACGCTGTTCTGGGCACCAATCCCAGTTGCGTGTGACGTAGAGACATATAAAGCAGCCAATGCTGTTGGAGCAGCGCTTCCCAAAACAATCTGATTAACTGCCAATACAGAATCTGTAATAGAATTTATAGTTTTGTTGTTTGAATTTTCGACCATCTTAAGTAATCCTGAAGTAAAGTTGAATAAATAGTATATTTGATTTTGTGTATTTTAAAAAATATTCAAGTAAAAATTATTTATACTTAGGTTTTTAATTACTAATGGATTTTTATGTTATCGTTATTGGGTTTTTTATTACATATTATTTGAATACTACTTATAAGAAAAAAATAATTAAAAAAACACTTTAAAAGTGTAAAATGCAACTTAAATCATATCAAATGGATTTTAAAACACCTTATAGGAGAAAATTGCCTTGTAAGGTGTGTGTTAAAAATGATGTGGAGGTATAGGTTGTGATGCAAGTTGTCGAACAGCAAGCACTGAAGAATAAGGAAACTAATCCAGAAGGCGGAATTGTCGTTGTTTCCTCGTCCTCTGACAGGAGATTGCCTGTAAAAGCAACCGGTTCTAGAAAATCAAATTTTCCATCTGCGCCTTTTTCCCTCAAAAGGAATGAGAATAATACAGAAGGCTACTGTTTCTGGACAGCATGGAATAGCCATCGGGAATATTTGCGGCGCTTGAGTATGGTCTGGATGAATATTAGTGCGGCCGATGCTGAGGACGCCTTGAGTGCAGCCACCATAAGGGCTCATGAAAAATATTCAAAAAATGCCCATTTGATTATCAATGAACGGGCCTGGTTTGCACGTCTGCTCCAAAATATTTGTATAGATATTCACCGATCGAACAAGCGGCGTACCAAGTTAGGAGACAAAGTGAAAGAGGCCGTTTTAATCGACGCCTCAGAAGCTGATAATGTTGACCTTACTCCCGAAGCCGAGTTGTTGAATTCTGAATTGAGGGGAACAATCTCGGTAGCAATCAATGATTTGCCTAAAAAATTGCAAGAACCATTGGTTATGAGGCTCGTTAAAGGTGATGAATATAGCGAGATTGCATTAGCACTCAATATATCCAATGACAATGCCCGTAAGCGTGTGCAGCAAGCCCGCGCAATTCTTCGGCAAAAGCTCTCCTATTTGCGCGAAGGCTGATTAGCTGACTATTTGGTGGAGTGGTAAGTGAGCGCCTTATTCACAAACTCTTTGATAATTGGTGTGGGGATATTTTCTTTGATTTCAAAAAGAATACCCCGGTTTTTATCAAACTTTAGGTGGGATTGGTGCTGTTCCCTGAAGTCGGCTATCAGTGACGTTTGGCAATGGACGAAAATTCCGTATTGGTTGGAGGTGGGAAGCCACTGCAATCGAATTGTCGTGCCACTTTTAGGATGCTTGGTTAAATAGCTGGGAACTGCCCATTTTAAAGTTTCTTCTATCGTCCCAATATTTTGATTTTCAGCAGACAGATCAAATATCATCTGTCTGATTGAAAGCAGTTTGTTACGCACTTGATCTGGATACGATTGATATACAGCGGCAACATCCAAGCTGTCTATTTTCTGAAAAGTCAATTCTAGTTCACAATCTGAAAAGTTTTGATAATTTCAGTTTGGTTGAAATACTCTCAGGGGTCAATTGGCATTTCTTGCAGTATTTATTTGTTTGCTTGCCAATCGGCGAGGGTGCAAATGAAAAGAGGCCGCACAACTTAAATGCGCGGCCTCATTGCTTCGATATACAACTATGTTGATGCTATTGATCGATTAGTGCTTAACTTGCGCGTTTAAATTTCTGACGCTTAGAAGCTGATCGTTTATCTGCAGCATGTGTTTTTTTATTGGTCCGTTTGGCATCCTTAAAGCCTGGCTTACCCTTGTTCTTGCTGAAGGTTTTCTTGGTCTTTTTGAGAGGTTTAACTTGTCCTGCCGAAGTATGCTTTTTCTTTTTTGGAGAAAGGAGCGGGAAGGGGTGATCGACATCAATTCGGACTTTCTGTTCGATAGTTTGTTCCACACTGCGTAAGAGATGCTTCTCTCTAGGCTCGCACAACGAAATCGCTATGCCAGACGCACCAGCGCGGCCTGTACGTCCAACGCGATGGACATAATTTTCGGGTTCCATAGGGAGATCGTAATTGATCACATGGGTGATTCCATTTACGTCAATTCCGCGCGCGGCAACATCTGTTGCAACGAGAACCGAAAAGTTCCCTCTTTTAAAAGAACGAAGTGTTCTTTCACGGGCACGTTGTGGTTTGTCTCCATGAAGGGCCGCGGCTTTAATACCTTCCACTTCACTTTCAATATCTGCAACCAATGCCTCCGTTGAAGCTTTAGTCCGCACAAAAACAAGAACGCGTTCTTTACCTTCTAGTGCTAGAAGATGCATTAAAAGATCTTTTTTGTGCTGTTGAGCAACCATCAAAACGGAATGATCAATTGTTTCAGCAACGATGCTTTCACGGGGCGCTTCAACAAAAACTGGCAATTTCAGCAAGCTTTTTGATAGTTTCTTAATTGGTGGGCTCATAGTTGCAGAGAACATTACTGTTTGATGGTCTTCTGGCAATTTAGCGGATAGTTCCTGCACTTCTTCTATGAAACCCATATCAAGCATGCGATCGGCTTCATCCAGAATAAATGTTTGCACATTATCCAATTTCACAGTGCCGCGGTTTATATGGTCTTTTAGCCGCCCAGGTGTTGCTACCAGAATATCAATACCGCGCACCAGTGCTTGTAATTGCGGGCCATAAGGAGCGCCGCCATAGATAACTGTGTGGAATAATTTAATGTCACGGGTGAAAATCTGGATACACAGACCAATTTGGGCTGCTAATTCCCGCGTGGGTGCTAAAATAATTGCTGTTGGTTTGCTGGATTTTGGTCGCGTACGCTCATGAGAAAGTTTTTGGATTAGCGGAAGAACGAAAGCCGCGGTCTTTCCGCCGCCTGTTTGCGCTATCCCCATGCAATCGCGCCCTTCCAATAAATGTGGAATAGCGGAGCCTTGGATTGGTGTCGGGGTTTCAAAACCTTGCTTTTCAAGCGCGTGTAAAAGCGGCTCAATCAAGTTGAGTTCAGAAAAAACTGTCATAAATTACTGTCCTTGTTACAAATCTGACCAAAGCTATGCCTTTTCGGCAAAAGCGTTGGTATAGCCAATTAGGGAGGAACCGTCTCTCCCTGCCTGGCTCGGATTGTCACGGGGACGACCTGACTGGCAACGGCACTACACCGTGGAAATACTGTTCTCAAATCCTGCTTCTGTGAAGATCGCTGTCGAAAGCATCTACACATGCTGCACATTTAAATATGCAGACGCGATATGATTGTTTTTTCAATTAATGTCAAGCATTGAATTAGATTTAATGCAGAAACAAAATCTAGAAAGCTAAATATTAAGGAAGATATCGTAAAGTATGCACTATTAATAGCTCTGGTTTTTTTGACAAAAATCATATACAAGGGCGCAAACTATGGCTTGGCGCACTCACACCGATGTGCGCCTTTTTTGGTTGCTAAAACCACCGGATGGAATTTCGTGCAAGTAAATACAACAGATATTTTTAATAACAATGCAATGTCTCCGCTTAATCGACTTAAGACGGAACTGCTTTCAGGTCTGACTGTTGCATTGGCTTTGGTTCCTGAAGCCGTTGCTTTCGCCTTCGTCGCTGGCGTTCATCCTTTGGTTGGTTTGTATGCTGCTTTTATTGTTGGGTTAATTACGGCGCTATTTGGTGGGCGCCCTGGTATGATTTCCGGAGCAACGGGTGCTCTTGCTGTTGTGATGGTTAGTCTGGTAGCCATGCATGGTGTCGAGTATCTTTTTGCAGCTGTTGTTCTTATGGGCATATTTCAGATCATCGCTGGTGTTTCTCGGCTCGGAAAATTTATTCGAATGGTACCCCATCCAGTAATGCTGGGCTTTGTTAATGGCCTCGCAATTGTGATTTTTCTGGCTCAGCTCGGTCAATTTAAAGTCCCTACAACTGATGGGGCTATGGAATGGATGAGCGGCGGCAGCTTATATACCATGTTGGGCTTAGTTGCGCTGACTATGGTAATTATATTTGCCATGCCAAAGCTAACAAAAGCAATTCCGGCCCCGCTTGTGGCAATTGGTGTCGTCTCGTTCATTGTGATCGGATTTAATCTGGATGTTCGGTCCGTTGGGGATCTGGCTTCCATCGCGGGTAGTCTTCCTGAATTCCATATCCCTATGGTTCCCTTTACGATGGAAACAATTTGGATTGTTTTGCCATATTCGTTAATCCTCGCTGCCATTGGTTTGATTGAAAGCCTGCTTACTTTGAATCTGGTTAGTGAGATTACAGAAACTCACGGCGGGGCAAGTAAAGAATGTGTGGCACAAGGGGTTGCTAATACGGTAACAGGTTTCTTCGGTGGAATGGGTGGTTGCGCCATGATCGGCCAGAGCATGATCAATGTCTCTTCCGGTGGTCGCCAACGATTGTCTGGGGTGTCAGCCGCTCTTTTCTTACTCGGTTTTATTCTGTTCGGGTCGTCACTGATTGAAAGAATTCCGTTAGCAGCACTGGTAGGTGTCATGTTTATGGTAGTTGTTGGGACATTTGCTTGGACCAGTTTCCGTATCATTAACAAAATCCCGCTAGCCGATGCCGTCGTCTTGATCCTTGTATCTGCTATTACAGTTGTAAGTGATCTTGCTGTTGCTGTTGTCGCTGGCGTTATTTTCTCTGCCCTTGTTTATGCTTGGCAGTCTGCAAAGAAAATTCACGCAAACACGAGTATAAATGAACAGGGAAGCAAAATTTATGCAATAGAAGGGCCTTTATTCTTTGGGTCAGTGTCCAGTTTCAATGATTTATTCGACCCTCGCAATGATCCAGAAGATGTAGTGATTGATTTTGGAAATTCTCGTGTTGTCGATCATTCGGGCCTCCAAGCGATTGATAGCTTGGCTGAGAGATATAGCAACGCAGGTAAAAAATTGCATTTACGCCATTTGAGTAAGGATTGTAAGGCACTTCTTCACAAAGCACGAAACATGGTTGAATTTTCAGTTCTTGAAGATCCTGATTATGGAATTGCAACGGACTATAAGAAGAACTACACGGAATAATATTCTTCGCTGGTTGCGTTTTGCTCGCCAAACGTTCATCCTAATGTGTGTAATCAAGATGTGTTGTTGAGAGGGATAAATGGATTTTGTGGACAAGATGCACTTGGATGAGGTGCTTCAGGAAATAATTACAGTACTGACATCCTATGGGTTAGATGTTTTAGGGGCGATTATTATCCTGATTATCGGGAATGTCATCTCCAAGCGTGGGCCTGTTTATGTCCGGAAGATCCTGTCAAAACGTAAAACGGATCAAACTGTTGTTAATTTTCTGGGTAATCTCGTCAGGATGGCTATTCTGACGATCACCCTTCTTTTGGTTCTCGCACAATTTGGTGTTCAGACCGCGAGTTTGATTGCTGTTCTGGGTGCTGCAGGCCTTGCAATAGGTCTAGCGTTGCAAGGAACGCTTTCTAATGTTGCAGGCGGCGTGATGCTTCTGTTCTTCCGACCTTTGCGCATAGGCGACTATGTCGAAGCTGCTGGGCATGGCGGTACTGTTGTTGCGGTAAATCTTTTTACAACGGAATTATCTACGCCAGATAATGTTCAGATTATCCTGCCAAATAGCGGTGTTTGGGGGAGTGCGATCAAGAATTACAGTTATCATCAAACTCGCCGTGTAGATTTAATCATGGGAATTGCTTATGAAGATGATATGGATAAGGCCATTGAAATTATGCATGGGCTTATTGCTTCTGATCCAAGAGCTCATAAAGATCCGGCTCCTATGATTGCAGTAGCGGAGCTTGCAGACTCCTCAGTGAACTTTACAGTTCGAATTTGGTGTGATGGAAGCGATTATTGGCCGTTGAAATTTGATATGACCAAAGCCATGAAAGAAGGTTTTGATAAGGGCGGAATTTCAATTCCGTTTCCACAACAAGTTGTTCATGTTGTAAAGTAGTGGCGTTCGTAAATTAGGTTGAAATAATCCTGACCGATTATGATTAATTTCGACCTTTGTAGTATGTACTTTAAGGTAGCGTTTTGTCACATATTTATTGTTTGTGTATTCAAAATAAGCCTGAGGAATTTTTTCGGTGGCAGTAGACCTTCTTAAATCATCGCTTGAGGCCAATAATATCTTGATTCTTAGTCAAGATGAAACCGTTAGGCATTTATTTGAAAATGCTGGCTTTCGCCATATTCAAACAATTCGACAGGATTTTGAAAGAGTAGAGAAAACTCTAATTTCTGCAGAATGCGATATTGTCATCTTGGATGATTTATTTGAAAATATTGATATAATTTCTTTTATTACCAAAGTCCGAAATGCAGAATACGGGGAGAATTTTTGTTTGCCTGTCGTTGTATTAATCTCTGATGCTAAAGACAATCTGGCTCGGGATTATATTCACGCAGGGGTCGATGATGTGGTGTTAAAACCACTCTCAGTTAATGATGTTAATAAACGAATGAAGGCACTTCTAGCTCGCGAATTGCAATATGTGGTGCTGCCTGAATATATTGGGCCAAACCGTCGATCTGCAAAACGAACTGATCCAGAAAAAGATAACCTGGTTGTTGTTCCCAATACATTAAAAATGAAAGCCGAAGGTCATTTAGCGACCACAGAGAAAATTGAAAAATTAATGTCCGAGGCGAGTAAGGAAATTAATAGTAAGAGTGCGATCCTAGATGGTGAGATTATTCAGCAGCTTATCAAAGATGCGATATCAAGGCCAAAAGATTTTCAACCGACTGTCCGACGATTACGTCCTCTTGTGCGCTCTTTTGCAAAAAAAATGGCTCAAACCGAGCACGAACATATTAGTGATTTGTGCATTTTGTTGAATGACATTGTAGGTCTAATAAAAGGGCCGGAAGATGCAGAAAACACTGAAATCCTTGCTCTTGTCGGACAAGCTCTTCATTTGTCATTTGAAAAAGACAAAAAGTCTAAGGACGCCGCCGTTGAGATTATTACGCTTATTAAAAGTAGAGTAGATAAGTAACAAAAGTCTCATTAAGTGTGTTCTATTCATTTGGTGGAGTGGGTAGTACGCCATGTTTTTGCCAGAAAAAACTTCGGACGTTGACAAGGAAGGCCGTACTCCAACCAAATAGAAGGATACCGCTAACCGCTTGCAGTGCGGAGGCTAAGCGCCAAGTGGTTGTAAGAGTGACATCACCAAAGCCCAATGTTGTAAAGGTAACTGTTGAGAAGTAGATAGCTTCTGCAAAAGACTGTGTTTCTCCAACAGACCAATAGAAAGCGGCCCAAATCCAAGCTTCGAAAGTATGAGTGAGAAATAACCCCAAAACCACTACGATCATTATCAAAATGTGACCGAAGTGGGGAAGTTTAGCATCCCAAGATGGCCCATGCCTTTTAAGTTTTCGCAAAAGCAGCTCTAAACTCATCGCATGTATAACAACGCAAATAACAATGAGCACGGTTCCGGCAATGAGTTGAACAAACATGGGTTCTTTGAACATTGTAAAAGCCTGAACTAATTGAATTGCGTTAAGAAGTGGCAAGGGTAACAAAAAGGGCCAGCTAACACCAGCCAGCCCTTATTTAAACACGGACTTTATGCTGCGACCACTTCTTGTTGTGCCGTGGCTTTGATCATTTCAGATGCTTTTTCTGCAATCATGATCGTCGGTGCATTTGTATTTCCGCCAATAAGCGTAGGCATAATGGACGCATCAACAATGCGAAGTCCTTCAATACCACGTACCTTTAATTCAGGGTCAACTACCGCCATATCGTCAACACCCATCTTACAAGTGCCGACTGGGTGATAAACGGTGTCTGATTTGTTTCGAATGGCTTCAATCAAAGCTTCATCAGACTCCAAATCTACAGGGTAGAGTGGGGCCGCTCGATATTTATCAAATGCTGGTGCATGAAGAATGCGTTCCATTTGTCTAACGCCCGCCAACAGGGTTTGAACATCTTCTTCATTTTCAAGGAATTTAGGATCAATGAGAGGGGCGTCGGTGGGGTCTGTCGAATTCAGCGCTACTGTACCACGCGCTTTAGGTCGCAGCACGCAACAATGACAGCTGAATCCCTTACCAAAATTTGTTTTGCGTGCATGATCATCAAGCATGCTAATGACTAAATGGAGTTGATAATCTGGTATGTCCAACTCGGGAGAGGTTTTAAGGAAGGCCCCCATTTCGGCAAAGGTTGTCGCGATTAGACCCGTCCGTTTTTTACGCCACTCAAAGATGGCTTTTACAATATCAACGGCACCACCAAGAGTTATGCCAAACGTATCCTTATTCTCAGATTTGTAAGACGTTACATAATCAATATGGTCTTGAAGATTTTCTCCAACACCTGGTAATTCATGTATGTGCTCAATGCCAAACGGTTTAATGCCCTTTGCAGGACCAATACCGGATAAAAGCATCAACTGCGGAGATGCAAATGCACCGCCACTTAAAATAACTTCCCGATTAGCTTTGATTTCAATTTTTTTGCTGCCCTGTTGATACTCAACGCCAACAGCCTTTTTGTTTTTCATTAAAATCTTCGAGGCGACAGCATTTGTAATAACATCCAAATTAGGGCGAGAAAGGTTAGGGGTGAGATATCCCTTAGCGGCACTCCACCTTTCTCCATTTTTCTGTGTGACTTGGTAAGGGCCGACACCTTCTTGTTCGGCCCCATTAAAATCATCAGTGATCGGAAGTTGTAATTCACGCGCAGCATCTAGAAAAACATCACCAATTTTTTGTCGGGAACGAGGTTCAGATACGTAGAGGGGGCCATCAGCGCCGTGAAAATCATCACCGCCACGTTCATTGTTTTCTGATTTCTTGAAGTAGGGGAGGACTTCGTCATAAGACCAGCCGTTGTTTCCAAGGCTTGCCCAATGGTCATAATCCCACTTGTCGCCACGAATATATAACATTGCATTGATAGAGCTCGATCCACCGAGTGTCTTTCCGCGTGGCTGGTACCCTTTCCTGTTGTTCAGACCCGGTTGAGGTACAGTTTCGAAAGCATAATTGTTTATTTTTCGGGGGAGCATTGCAGCTGTCCCGATGGGCGCGTGAATAAGAATGCTTTTGTCAGGGCCGCCTGCTTCAAGTAAGCATACTTTAACTTTTGGATCTTCTGATAGTCGACTGGCCACAACGCATCCACCAGAACCACCCCCGACAACAATATAATCGTACATTTTTTTCCCTCCCATTTTTTCTTTTTTCAGACTTATTGTATTTTATACCTTCGCTTCATTGAAATATCTGGACGGTGTTACGCCCAGAATTTTTTTAAACATGGATATAAATGCACTTACGCTGTCATATCCCATATCAAGCGCAACCTCTGTTACAGTTTTACCGGAAGACAGTAATTCTACCGCCGCCATTAATCTTCTTTGCTGGCGCCATTCGCCAAATGTCAAACCTGTCTCTTTCTTAAATAACCGCGCTAAGTTTCGTCCACTTGCCCCTACATGTGAACCCAATTCCGGCAAGGTTCGCGCCTCAGCCGGATTTTTCAGGAATATATCAACCAGTTTTAAAAGCCTTGAATCAGTGGGCATAGGGAGCAGGAGCGGGGCTCGTTCCGCGCTTTTTACACGATCAAGAATAACCTCCATTATTCTGGCCTCAGCAGTCCCAGCATTGTAATTGTCAGGGAAGTTTTCAGCTTTTCCTATAAGCTCCCGTAAAAGGGGTTCAACCGTTAAGACACAGCATTCTTTGGGTAAAGTTTCAGTGCGGCTCTGATCTATATGAATAACAATAAATTTTGCAGCACGATTGACATGAATACTATGGGCTTTTTCTGATGGAATCCACACAGCCCTGCCGGGCGGAACTAACCATCGACCCTCTTCTGTTGCCACAAGTATAACGCCCGCCGCAGTGTAAGCGAGTTGTCCCCATTTATGCTGATGAGGTTCAATATTTGCCCCTTCATCAAGGTCAATTACTCTCAGCGTAATTGGGCGTTCCATAAATTCCCCAGGGGAATACGTTCTTAGTTCTATATTTTGCACCATGATATAACAGGCTACCTCTGAATTTATTCTACTCCAAGTAAATAATGACCGCCGGTCGGTTTCTCTTTAATTGGGAAAACTGTATTTTCATCAAACAAGATTTGTGTGTAAATAGTTCGGATGAGTAGTTGGGAGAGTTATATGCAAAAGAGCGACCAGAAAAGTGTCCTTGTTATCGGTGCCGGTATCGTCGGGGTTAGCACTGCGCTTGCCTTGCAACGTAAAAACATAAATGTAACCTTGGTCGATCGGATTGGGCCCTGTGCAGGCGCTTCATATGGAAATGCAGGGGCTATAGTTGATGGAAGCAGTGTTCCCAACTCTCTGCCAGGTATGTGGAAATCGGTTCCGGGAATGCTCTGTGATCCGACTGGACCGCTTACAATTCGCTGGTCATATTTTCATAAAATCGCGCCATGGTTGCGAAGATTTGCTTTGGAAGGTCAACCGGGTCGGGTGGAGCATAATGCGACGGCGCTTCGAGCATTGACGAAGACTGTCGCAAGTGACTGGCAAGATTTGGCCGTTGCTGCGTCCATCGAAAGTCTTATTACAGATACCGGTTGGCTAAAAGTATATGATAGCGATCAGGGCTTTAGTGGAACAAAAGCATATCGAGATTTGATGGGCCGTCATGGCACTCAGTTTGACGTGCTAAGCGCAAGAGATCTACGTGATTTGGAGCCGGGTCTTAGCACAATATTTCGACATGGAATTTTTCAAAAAAGCGCTCGTTTCCTGTTAGACCCGGAAAAAGTAGTTCACGGTATCGCTTCGGCGTTTAAGGACGCTGGTGGTGAAATTATCATATCAGATATTCAGGATATTAAATCTGATCAAAATGGTGTTCGCGCCATTGGCTCTACAGGTGAACTTAAGGCCGATAAGCTTGTGCTTTGTACAGGAGCTTGGTCGAAGAAACTGGCTGAACTGCAGGGCGCACTAATACCATTGGATACGGAGCGAGGATATCATCTAATGTTTCCTACCGTTGAAATAGACCCCATCAAGCGACCTATTGTTTATGGTGAAAAATCCTTCGTATTGGCACCCATGTCTATGGGCGTTCGAATGACAAGCCAGGTAGAGTTTGCGGGATTAGAGGCAAAGCCTGATTATCGCCGTGTTCGTAAAATGATCCCTTTTGCCAAAAAAATGCTTCCGGGCCTTGTTTCGGAAGAGAAGGATGTCTGGCTCGGATTCAGGCCGTCCTTACCAGACTCTTTACCTGTCATTGGACCGTCACCGAGAGATCCAAATATTATTTTTGCCTTTGGGCATCAACATTATGGAATGACTTTGGGGCCAACAACCGCAAGGTTGGTTCTCGAATTGGTCGGAGGAGCGACGAGCTCAGTGCCGCTCTGGCCTTATCGGGCCAACCGGTTTTCGTAAAGTGGTGCCATAGATATGTATGGATTGGATCTTCCGCTAGATCCAATTTAGTGGCAATCTTGACACTTAAGTTAAATGATTGGATGAATAATGTCAGAAGAATTTGCCAGTGTTTGTACGCTGGATTGCCCCGATACTTGTAGCCTGACTGTTACAGTTGATGATGGAAAAATTCAAAAAGTGAGAGGGTCTGATGCAAATCCCCTCACCGCAGGCGTTATTTGCAATAAAGTGGCGCGCTATTATCCTGAATTCGTTCACGGCGGAAGTCGTCTTAAACATCCGCTCCGCCGCGTTGGAGCTAAAGGCACAAGTGAATTTGAGAAAATTAGCTGGGAAGAGGCGCTTGATGAGATTTATGATCAATTCTCCAAGATCATAGATTCTCACGGAGCCGAGGCAATTATTCCGTTAAATTACGCGGGACCGCACGGCATGCTTGCTGGCGGGTCAATGGACTTGCGGTTTTTCCACCGGCTTGGGGCGTCATTGCTGGATCGTTCTCCCATGTGCGGTGGAATAAAAAACACAGCTTTTAAAGGAACCTTCGGTGCGATGCCTGCCATTCAGATGGAGCAGTGTGTTCATGCAAAACTGATTGTCGTGTGGGGAAATAATGTTACTTATTCAAATCTCCATTTAGCGCCCATCATTAAAAAAGCGAAGACCAATGGGGCCAAATTGGTTGTTATCGATCCCAAGCGTATAAAAATAGCGGATCAAGCGGATATGTTTTTGCCCGTAAAGCCTGGTACTGATGTGGTCCTTGCCTTTGCCGTCGCGCAGGAACTCAAGAAAATTGGGGCCTTCGATACACAATTTATTGAAGAAAATGTCTTGGGCGACAGTGAATTTATGGAGAATGCAGAGAAGTATAATCTCAAGGAATGTGCTGAAATTTGTGGGATATCTGAAGATGACATCAAGGCGTTTGCAAAACTTTATCAGGAAAGCAATCCCGCTGTTATCGCTTGCGGAAATGGGTTGGAGAGGAATCAAAATGGAGGCAATGGTCTGCGGGCCATCTATGCTCTTCCCTCTCTTTGCAATAAATTTGGCGTCAAAGGCGGTGGCATTGTTGGTGGCTCAGGAAATTTATTTCCCAAAACAAGTGAGAAACTAAGTCGTTCTGATCTGATCCCGGAAGGGACACGGAAAATAAATATTTTGGATGTTGGATGGCACTTGGCTGAAGATGATCTAGACATGCCGTTGAAGGGAATTTTCATCTACAATCATAATCCAGTGATCGTAGCTCCTGATCAAAACCGCATGAAAAAAGGATTGGCCCGCGAAGATATTTTTGTTGTCGGTTGTGATGTCGCTATGACAGATAGCATGAGATACGCAGATATCGTGCTGCCCGCAGCCACACATTTTGAGCATGATGATATCTATTGTGCTTACGGTCAGCAGTATGTGCAAAGGGCAAGTGCTGTCATTGCCCCTGTTGGTAGCGCGCTTCCTAATACTGAAATATTCCGCCGCCTTGCCGCACGATTTGGGTTTTATGAGGATTTATTTAAAGCAACAGATCAACAATTGATGGATGATGCGCTTGATAACGATGATCCCCGGCTGAATGGATATCTTCCAAGTGAACTTCCTGTAGGGGAAGCCTTTTCTATGGACGCGGATCGAGGTGAGGTCATTCTCTTCGAAAATTCTTTTCCTGCAACTCCGTCAGGAAAAATTGAGCTGAAATCTGAGGCGTTAGAGGATGCATTTGGACAGGACTTGCCAAACTATAAGGCGTTGAAATCAGATTATCCGTTGACGCTTATTACACCATCGTCGAACAAAATGATTACATCAACCTTTGGGGGGCTG
>Ga0105358_10001253_pt1 | contig 13469 bp, 11 predicted proteins | sample GOMGulsemesocosm_5_FD_83509 | JGI IMG/M metagenome (GOLD analysis project Ga0105358, IMG submission 83509) | Methane-oxidizing microbial communities from mesocosms in the Gulf of Mexico - GOM15C Gulf of Mexico | ecosystem: Environmental > Aquatic > Marine > Cold seeps | place: Gulf of Mexico... | reverse complement strand
CCCTGATGGTTTAGCACAAGCCTTTATTATTGGAGAAGAGTTTATTGGTGGCGATAATGTTTGCCTAGTGTTAGGTGACAATATTTTTTATGGTCAAGGATTTACGCCTAAGCTATTAAATGCCGCTAGCAAAGTCAGAGGTGCTACTGTTTTTGGTTATCAAGTAAAAGATCCTGAACGTTTTGGTGTAGTAGAGTTTGATCACAACAATAAAGCACTTTCAATTGAAGAAAAACCAGTCAGCCCTAAGTCAAACTATGCGGTAACTGGTTTGTACTTTTATGATAATGACGTGATTGATATTGCAAAGACAATTAAACCATCAGTTCGTGGTGAACTAGAGATAACGTGCATAAATAATGTTTATTTAAAACGTGGTACACTGGAAGTCCAAGAGCTAGGCCGTGGGTTTGCGTGGTTGGATACAGGTACGCACGAGTCACTTTTAGAGGCTGGTCAGTTTGTGCAAACTATCGAACATCGCCAAGGCTTTAAAATTGCATGTTTAGAAGAAATCGCTTTTAATAATGGATGGTTAAATCAAGAACAACTAGCGGTGCTAGCAAAGCCATTATTAAAGAATAGTTATGGCGAATACATTATGAGTTTAATTAAATAGTATGGATATAAAGCTAAACTCTCCTGTAGCTCCAAACCTTACATTATTAAATAAATATTTAGAATCTGTTAATCAAAGTGGTTGGTATACAAATTTTGGACCATTACATCAAGAGCTAACATGTCGCCTTGAAGATTATTTAGGTGTTAAAAATTTATTATTAGTGTCTAATGGAACTCTTGCTTTACAAGTTGCATATAAAACACTTGGAATTAAATCAGCTATTACAACACCATTTTCATTTGTAGCTACATCTAGCTCTCTTGCGTGGCAAAATATTCCCTTTGAGTACTCCGATATTGATAAAAAAACTTTAAATATTAACTCTGATAAAGTGAATCAAATTATTGGCAATTCGGAGAAAAACAAAGCAATTGTTGCAACTCATGTTTTTGGTAACCCCTGTGATGTTGAAGAATTAGATGAAATTGGTGATAAAAAGAATGTTTCGATTATTTATGATGCAGCTCATGCTTTTGGGGTAAAGTATAAAAATAAGTCAATACTGTCTTATGGCGACGCCAGTACACTGAGTTTTCACGCAACTAAAGTCTTTCATACCGTAGAAGGTGGAGCTATTGTATTTAAAAAGAAAGATGATTATGAACATGCTAAGTCTTTAATAAATTTTGCAATTACACCAGATAAAATTATTGATGGTGTTGGTATAAATGCAAAACTTAATGAATATCAATGTGCTGTTGGTTTAGTTATTTTAGATGAAATTGATTTGATATTAGCAAAAAGAGTTAATTATTTTGATTTATACAGAGAGTCTTTAAAAAATGATTGTGATACTCCTCTTTGGCAGAAAAATACATCATTTAATGGTTCTTACATGCCAATTATACTTGAGTCAGAAAAGCAATTGATAAATGTGAATAATGCACTGAAGGCTAATAATATTGAATCGAGACGTTATTTTTCACCATCGCTTTGTACTATATTTAAAAATGCATGTAATTATTCGACAAGTAATTCTAAGGATGTCAGTCAGAGGGTACTATGTTTACCATTGCACTTTAATATGACAACAGAAGATACCCAAAAAGTAATCAATACTGTGAAAGAAGGGCTAAAATGAAACTAGCAATAATGCAACCGTATTTCATGCCATATGTTGGATATATACAACTGCTAAATCATGTAGATAAATTTGTTATCTATGATGATGTGAATTATATAAATAAAGGTTGGATTAACCGAAATCGTTTCCTTTTAAATGGGAACCCCCACTTATTCACTATTCCTTTAATTAAAGCTAGTCAAAATAAATTGATCAATGAAATTGATATTAATAATTCCATGGTCTGGCAAACAAAACTTTTGAAAACCGTTGAACTTGCATATAAGAAAGCACCGTTTTACGAGCAAGGAATTAATTTTTTTGAACATACGATTTCTGATAAGACAGTAAATATTTCAAACTTTATTTATAATAACCTGGAGGCATTGAAAGACCTATTATCTATTAATACCGAAATAGTGAAATCCTCAAGTTTGTATAATAATAAAAATTTATCTGGTCCAGCAAGAATTCTTGATATCTGTCAGCAAGAGGGTGCGAGTACGTATATCAACCCTATCGGTGGGATTGAATTATATGATAAGTCTTCTTTTGAGAGTTCAGGAGTTAAATTAAAGTTTTTGGAATCAGAATTTATTGAATACAAGCAATTTAAAGGCGACTTTCAACCATGGTTATCAATACTTGATGTTTTGATGTTCAATGACGTTGAAAGCATAAAACAACAGTTAACTATGTTTAAGGAAGTTTAATATGTCTAAGGTAATTATATTTGGTATTTCGGATACAGCGGAACTTGCACATTTCTATCTAACTAATGATTCTGAATATGAGGTGATTGCCTTTTGTTTAGACGGAGAATATATAAAAGATAAAACCTTTAAGGGTCTTCCAGTAGTTGATTTTAATACCGTAGAGAATCAGTTTCCACCAAAGGAATATAAGTTTTTTGCTCCTATGACTGCTACAAATATGAATAAAGATCGAGAGCGTGTTTACAATATAGCAAAAGATAAAGGTTACGAATTAATTTCATATATTAGTTCTAAAGCGACTGTTTTTCCTGGGACTATTGTGGGTGACAATTGTTTTATATTAGAAGATAATACAATCCAGCCGTTCACAACTATCGGTAATAATGTTGTATTGTGGAGTGGTAATCATATAGGGCATCATGGTGCGATTAAAGATCATGTGTTTTTTACATCACATGTTGTAATGTCAGGGCATTGTATAATTGAAAGTCATTGTTTTTTAGGGGTCAATGCGACGCTTCGTGATGGTCTTAATTTAGCTAAAGGAACTCTAGTTGCAATGGGGGCTTCGATTTCAAAAAATACCGAAGAGTGGGGAGTCTATATAGGTAGCCCTGCTAAAAAGACCTCTAAGCCAAGTTATGAGGTCTTTTAAGAATGTGGATAAAGAAAGGTCATATATATAAACCAGATGGAAGTTTAATTTATTCTCAATCTCACGCTCAAGTGCCTGTTGTTGATTTTCAGCCAGAATCGAATACATTTAAAATATATTTTTCGACTAGAGATGTTAGTAATAGAAGTTTGCCTGGTTTTATTGAGGTTGATGCTGACAATCCATCTATAGTTGTAAATAAAGGTGATAAGCCTATTCTTGAATTAGGTGAACTTGGTACTTTTGATGATTGCGGTGTAATGCCGTCTTGGCTGATCACGCGCGGTGAAAAAAAGTATCTCTATTATATAGGTTGGAATGTTAGGAATACGATTGCCTACCATAACTCGGTTGGCTTGGCAATTAGTGAAGATAACGGTAAAACATTTGAAAAATTTTCAAATGGACCATTATGGGATAGAAATCATACAGAGCCACATTATTCAGGCACATCATGCGTTATTTTCGATAAAGGGATATGGAAAAATTGGTATTTGTCATGTACTGAGTGGAGGATGATCGAAGGTCGTTCTGAGCCTCGTTACCATATTAAATATGCTGAATCAGAAAATGGCATCGATTGGATACGAAAAGGTACAGTCGCTATTGATTACAAAGATGATAATGAAGCCGGTATTGTGAAAGCTTCTGTAATCATTGAAAACGGTATATATAAAATGTGGTTTTCATATCGCAATTTTGCTAATTACAGATCAGATATAAATAACAGTTATCGAATTGGTTATGCAGAATCCTTAGATGGCATTAACTGGGAGCGTATAGATAGAAATATGGGCCTAGATGTCTCTACTGAAGGTTGGGATTCCCTAATGGTTGAGTATCCCCATGTAATAAAACATCAAGATAAGATGTTGATGTTTTATAATGGGAATGGGTTTGGTGAGTCAGGAATTGGTTATGCAGAATTTGAAGGGCAATAGCATTAGAAAGGATTTTAATGAGAATGGTTTTTATATTTTTAAAAATATATTATGCAAAGAGGCTATTGAACGAGTTAACTTTGATATTCACCATATAGTTAGGCAACAATTAGATATTATTAAGGTTTCAGCTTGTGGTTCACTCGAACATGATATTAAAACATTATTCTCAAAAGACAGAGATAAATACTTAAAGGTGGTAAGTGCTTGCTGTAGATTAAGAAGTATCACTCAACTCTTTGCTAATGATGCTATTGATCAAATTCTGAATAAATTAGATATGGAAAATGCAATGGTGCCTACTCACCCTGTTTTTCATATTATGTCAGAAAGTTTAAAAATCCCTAATGGTTATTATGGGCTAAAAGGGCACCAAGACTGGCCATCAATGCAAGGGAGTTTAGATTCCGTTATTTTTTGGATTCCATTAGTAAATATCACGGAAGATCTTAATCCTGTAGAGGTGATACCAAAAAGCCATAGACAGGGGGTATTCAAAACTATAACGGGCCAAAATGAATCTGTTATAGTAGATGAAGCCCTTGATGATAATGGTTATATACCCGTTATACCAAATGCAAACGATATTGTTGTCTTCTCTAGCTTTTTAGTACATAGAAGCTCTTTAAATAGTAATGGTGGTGTCCGTTTGGCTTGTAGTTTGAGAATTGAAAATATAGATGAAGAAACGTATGTCACAAGAGGCTATCCTACAGCTTATAAACGAAGTGTAGAACGTGCATCTTTGGGATATACACCTACAAAAAATGCTGTTCAAAAAATCTATGGAAGTGGTGTCTAAATGACGTTGTAAGCTACATTTTCACCAGAATAAAGGGCGATAAAACCTTTATAAATGCTATAGGTTCATATTATCTAGTAATTTTTTTTGTTTTCAATGAAATTTAATTAGGTAGTTTTTTTCAAAATAGAAAATTATCCAATTAAATTGGCTGATAATTTAATAAATTAGTAATTTCAAAAATGAACAGTAAAATAAAACCCAATCACCTTCTGAAAGGCATTAGCTGGAATTTGTTATCTAGTGTTGTAAGGGCCCTGATTCAAATAATACAGCTTATTCTTTTGGCAAATTACCTTAAGCCTTCAGAGCTCGGTGCGGTAGCAATAATACAATTAGTTTTAAACTTTGCCCATCTTTTTTCAGATGCTGGTATATCTAACGCGGTTATACATCATCAAGTACTGACTAAAAAGCAAATGGTGTTGTTATACCTTTTAAATATCGGTAGTTCACTTTTTCTGACTGCTATAATAATACTTTTTAGCACTCAAATTGCTGACTTTTATGATGCACCAAATCTTGTTGAGTTAATTCAATTAGCAGCGGTAACTTTAATTTGTGTTGCCATTGGGCGTCAATCCCAATCTGTTTTGCAGAAAGAATTACAATTTAATATTATTGCAAAAGTCGAATTACTCGGGGCTTTAATAGGTTTTGTTTGCGTATTTATAGCGCTGACTATGGATTATGGGGTGTCTTCTTTAATTTTCGGGATGATAGTTGCTTCTACAACGAAAAGCCTATTATTTATTTACTTTAAAGCGCCGTCACTCTATGTGAATGATTTTTTTACACTTAAAGCTGATGAATATAGGCATTTAATCAAGTTTGGTCTTTTTCAGACAGGCGATGGGGTAATAAACTATTTCAATAGTAATTTTGACTCATTGATAATAGGTAAGTTTCTAGGGATGGAAGCTTTAGGTGTTTATAATTTATTTAAACAACTACTTGTGAGGCCAATTGGTTTAATAAATCAAGTTCTAACACGTGTAACATTTCCTATAATGGCTTCAGTTCAAGAAAGTAAATCTTTAAGTTCATTTTATTGCAATACACTTCAGTTACTACTGTTAATTATTTTCCCATTGTATATTACATTAATTATTTTTGGCGAATCGTTGATAGTTATAGCTTTTGGTGAAGATTGGCTTTCAGAAATACTAGTTTTTCAAATTATGGCGTTTTGGTGCTTATTAAGAGCAATCGTTAACCCTGTAGGCAGTTTGTTATTAGCTAAAGGTGAAGTGAAGCGATCATTTATTTGGAATACTTGTTTAAGTTTATTTATACCTGTTTGTTTGTATTTTTCTCTTCCATTCGATTTAATCGGTGTCGTAATGTGTTTAGTGATATTACAAGTAATCACTATTATTGCCCATTATATATTTTTATTGAAGCCCGTAGGGGCAATATCACTTAAGCAATTTCTATCTGCAATATATACCCCATTCTTTCCTGTATTAACAGCTGGTACTATTGTTTTTATAGTAATGTTTATTCTTGAATCTGAAGGGCCTTTATCTCTGATTATAGGAGGGCTATCGATGTTGTTATTATGCGTAGTTTTTTCTTATAAGAGGAATAATGGCGTCGTTCGTTGGTTATTAAATGAAAAATAAATATAAAACAAATGTTGATAGAAATATGAAAAAAATACTTCATGTGATGGAGGTTTTGCCAGATAAATTTAATTCTAAGTACATTAAATTTGCAAACAGTGAGCTAAATCATCTCGATCATACCTTTATTTCATTTAAAAGCCGCGAACATAGTCCTGAACAAAGAACAAGTAAGGGCCGTGGAAGGTTGAGTATCATAAAGGCATTACTAAGTAAGAAATATGATCTAGTAGTATTTCATGGTTTTTTTTATGGAACTGATTTTGTTTGGCTTTATTTTATAATGACATTTACTACTTTAAAGAAGCGTAGTTTTTGGATGACATTAGGTGGAGATATCTATACGTTTAGAGTTGAAGGAAAACCCTTTAAACAGAAAGTGAAACAGTTAATTAAAGCTAAAACTTTGTCAAAAGTGAGGTTTGTTGGGGCTCAGATTTCAGGAGAAGCTGATATCGTACGAAAACATTACAACGATAATGCCATACATTTCAAGGTGTTTTACCCTGACCCTATTGGGTATAGTGATGAAAAGCTTCCTAAGAGGACTAATAATGTTACTTGTAAAGTTATGGTTGGGAATTCTGCTGACCCTTCAAATGAACACCTGAAAGTCTTTTCAGAGCTTTTACGTTTTGGTGACAATATTTCAATATTCTGTTCTTTGGCTTATGGCCCAGAGGAATATAAATTAAAAGTAATAAAGGAGGGGAAGTCTCTTTTTGGTAAGCGTTTTTCGTACCAAGATAAAATGGTTCCTCCTAATGAGTACAGACAAATATTAGCGGATATAGATGTTGCCATCTTTTATCATGATAGGCAGCAAGCAATGGGTAATATTTTTCAACTTTTATATTTGGGAAAAAAGGTTTTTGTCCGTTCTGATACAACAAGCTATTTATATTTGAAAAATTTGAAATTACCAATACACGATGCATTATCAATTAATAATATTAATGTAAGCGAGCTTCAACATTATGATGTAGATATTAGTTATATAAAGAATAAGCTTCAAAATGAAAACAGTGCAAGTCAATGTAAATTACTTTGGTCCAATATGTTTGATGAACTCCTTCCTATAGTAGCGATGAATAAATGAATACTACCCTTTTAAAAAAGATGGTTGAATGTTTTGTTAATTAAGTATCAAAGCCTTAAGCATACAATTAAATTAATGGCTGTATATTTTTTCGTGTTTTTATTTGTACTTTTTATGACTTATGGCCATCAAAATAGTGGTTTAGTATTTGCGAAATTTGCGGTTTTAGGATTTTTGATTTTTAGCTTTATTTATATCCTTTTATATAGAATTCACTTTTTTAAAACGCCTGTAGAAGTATGGTATCTGTCTAGTATTGTTTATATTTATATTGTTTCAAGTTTTAGCGTGAACTCAACAATCATGATTTCATCGTTAAATTATTTTATGTTTACGGTTTTAGCCCTTTTGTTTTTTAATGCACTTTTTTTAAAATACGAAGCATATTTCGTATCATCTCTAGCAAAAATTAATGTTTTTATATGTTGTTTTGCCATTTTGATCGGTTTTTATGTGATCCTTGTTGGCCCAATCAAAATACCATTAATTACCATCGAGTATGACTTGTTTTTCTCTAAAAGAATGAACTCTTGGTTTAATAACTCTACCGTTTTAGGTATGTATATCGCAGTTTGCTTTTGTTTTTTAATTTATTTAAATAAGGCTAGGTTAATATCTCCACTTTTATTCTATGTCATTTCCATTTTATTTTGGTCAGGTTTAATTGTTTCGGGGGGAAGAACCGGTGTTTTAGTAACTTTAATTGCTTATTTTTTGATGTACTTTCAATTTAAGTTTAACCGAACTTTAGTTTTGTATGTTTCTTTTGTTCTTTTAGTTTGTCTTATATTAGCTGTCAATTTAGATTATTTAACAGAGCATGTTTATTTTATTCGCAGGGTATTTGATTCAGGGAATTCAGGGCTCGGTGGTCGTGATGATAAGTTGGACTTTGCCGTTAAACTAATTAATCAATATGACATATACTCTATTCTTTTTGGACAAGGGCAGGGAAGTGTTTTGTTACTGCATAACTTTAGTATTCATAGTGGAAGTTTAAGAGAAATCCTTGAGTTAGGTGTTCCATTCACTATAGTGAGCTTTCTTGTTGGTATTAGTATTATCTTTTCATCTTTGTTTATTCTTCCTAAAAAGCATAATCACCTTGAATACCGTTTAGTCTCTTCTTTACTGGCCGTTTTAGTTCTGTCTGACGTAATGGTTACATCGCTATGGGGGATCTCATTAATGTCTTTGTTTTATACTTTCTCAATTTGTTACTTTTCATATATATATAAAAGCAAAGGGACTCTAAATGCAAAATGACTCAGATATAGTTGAGAAATATAATGTGAGGAGAATATTATATCTTTCAAATTACATTGCCTTCGCACTTTTTATTTTTTGGTTTGTTTTTTATCCTTATATCGGCGAAATATATCAAAAACAAACCATGAAGTTAGAATTATCAAATATATCTGAACCAAATTTAGAGTATTTGTTTTCATTAAGTAATAAGAGTAATTCAATTAGATTAAGGGATGCTAATTTAGCGCTAGAAGGTAAATATAGCTTTCAAAATAGCTCTTCTAATTATACAGTTCTTGATGAAGACAAATTGAGCAGTGCTTGGAATTCAGAGGCATATGTTTTTGGTGAATCACTTTTTGATAGTAATACCCATGCTTTTCAAGCACATTCTTTATTTATTCTAAGCGACTTAATATACGCTTATACAAAAACGTCAAATAAAGATTACCTATATAGAGGAATTCAACTATTTAATAGCTGGTATGAAAATAACCCCAGATTTAATTTATTTCCTTCTCATTATTCATGGGGTGATCACTCTACAGCACATCGCTTAGTAAATGTCATTTCGTTATTCTATTATGTAGAAAATGAGCAGTCTAATACTGATGTAACTATAGTCAACGAAACCTTGGAGGCTTTTATATCATCAAGCCTGTCATTTCTCTCGGCTAATCATAATTATTCTTACAAAAACAATCATGGTATCTTTCAAGATGTAGCAATATTATATGCGCTGCAGTTACTTAAAGAACAAGAATACTATACTGTTTTAGCATCCAAGAGACTTTTAGCACAGGTATCTGCTACATACTCTGAAAAAAACATTCATATGGAAAACTCACCTGGTTATCATATTACAATTACTAACTTAATTAAGTTTGCTCTAAGTTTTAAGTTATTAGAGAATGAATATTTATCTAAGTTAAATGAAAAAATAAGCCGTTCCCTAACGATTGGTCATCTTTTGGTTGATAATGTAGGTAACGTTGCTCCTATAGGTGATACTCCATACCCAGTTCAATATAGTGATATAAATTTTCATAGGAATCAGGATAAGCCACAGACGGATTTTACAACAATTAGTGATACTGCTTCAGGTTATAGTATTTATAAAAACCAGAGGTTTTACTTATTTGTAAAACATACAAGTAAGTTGGCAACTCATAGCCATAAAGATGATGGAACATTTATATTTGGTTTTGATGAAGGGCTTATTGTCTCTGAAGTTGGTTTTTTAGATTATACAAGTTCGACGAAGAATAAAATAACTAAAGGAAGAGAATCTCATAATAGTCTCATTTTATATGATTTTAAAAATAGGCCGATTGATTATTACTGTTTTTTGGAAAAAATGACTCCAGAGAGAAATTTTTTGAATATTGTTTCAGTATGTAATGATAGAAAAAATATGATGCCTTTATATAAAAGAAGCTATTTATACAAAGATTCAGGTAAAAATCAAGAATTATTGATTAGTCAAAAAATTATATCGTCAAAGGTAAAGAAATGGGAGCAACCTGTTCAGTTAGAGAAAAATACAGGTGATGTAGCTATTTTAGCAACAGATGTATCTTCAGTTGTTAAAATAAATGAAGAAGCAGTTTTACTCGTTAATGAGGGCGTTGTAAAAAAAGTAATAGCAACTGATGGCATTGGCTACTATGCAAAACCTTTCGATGATTTATACCCTCATAATGTATTATCTATTGAGGGAAATAATGAAGTTAGCTCTTTATATATTTCAAACTTAATTAATAGTGAAGTTATTCCGATAAAATTATTAGAAGAAAACCTTGAAAATTTAGAACTAAGATTTAAAGAAAAACCTCGTGATTTTTTTATTAAAGAGACAAGGAATTTGCAAATACTATTCGACATACGAGTTCTAATTTTATTGGTTTTTATTTTTAGCTTTCTTTTTAACTTACTACTTATAAAGGCTAAAGTATTTAAGACTTTTCAAGGTATCATAACGGTATTGATATTCTCAAATATATTTATAAACAGTTCTCTTCAAGTATACCTAGCGTTTAGGGTATTCGATTTATGAATAATCTAGCTCAAAGAAAAACAAACTAAATTTTTAAATTAAACATTGATAATAAATGTATTTTATATTGGTATTCTTATGAATAAAAAAACTCTCTTTTTGTCACCCAATACTCTGAAAAAAGCTATTGTTGAATCACAAATTTTACCTTTAGCTGCCGCTTGTAAGAATGAAACTATACTATTGAGCAAATATGAATTCGACAAACTTTCAAAGTTTGAGCAAAGTAAAATTAAAACGTGCAAGTCAAAAGGACTTGGTTCGAAAATCAGAATATTAAATAAAATAAAAGCTGATTATATCTATATTCGTGATCCATTTGATTTCATTTTATGTTTCATTTTAAGGTTGCTTGGGTTTATTAATTGCGAATTTGTATATGACTTTCGAGGCGTGGCACATGAAGAGATGTTATTCAAAAACTCTAAAGCATGGAAATGTTTAATTGTTAAATACTTGGAGAGGTTTGCTTATCGCAAGGCAAACTTTATTTCTTGTGTCTCAAATAATATGAAGCTTTCTTTAATGAAAAAATATGGAGAAAGAAATAATGTCTCTATGACCCCATGTGGTGCTGACTTTAGAATAAAGAAAATAATTAAATGTAATGAAATAGTTAACTTTTGCTACTTAGGAGGATTAAGCGAATGGCAAAAATTTGAGAGTGTTTGCAATACAATTGATCATTTTAAGCATATTGATAAGATCAATTTTCATATCATAACTAAAGATATTGAACTTGCAAAATATCAATTGAAGCAAAAAGGCCTTTTATCTGAAAATATAAGCGTTATTTCACTTGCAAGATCTGAACTTCCCTCTTATTTAAGTGATATGGATTATGGCTTTGTTTTTAGAGATAATACTTTTATAAATAATACAGCATCACCTATTAAAGTTAGCGAATATATTTGTGCTGGCATTATCCCTGTTCTTACATCTGGTGTTGGTGACTTTTATGATATCTTGAAAAATAGTGGTTTAGGGCTAGATAGAGCTGAATTTCATAATATGGATCTGCAAGAATTAAAAGCTATGAAAAATGACGATACTATTGCAAGAGGTTTATATAATTTATCTGAATTTTATTCTTGGGATAAATTAGCATCAACTCATATAGTTAATCAAATAGGTTTTAATTAACCTTATTCTGAATTTTTAAGGCTATTTTATTTCGGATGTGATTGATAATGCTTTTTACGGGCATATAAACTCAAACTTGGCTCTGAATAATCCATCTATGGGCTAATGCTCATATTCAAGTAATACAAAAGATTACGCTGTTTAAATTTCGAAGGTGAGGTAAATGGATAAACGTGAAGTATTGATTATAGGTCGAGTGCCACCACCAGTTGGAGGTGTTACTACCTTTATTTTGAGAACATATTACAAATTAGAAAATGAAGGTGTGAATGTTCAATTATTTCCTTCATCAATGAAGAACAACTTAAATGTTTTTTTGAAATTGATGTTGGGGAAATACAGCGATATAATTATAAATACTATGTCTTTACCTTTATTTTGTGTTCTATTCTTTTCTTTTAATTTATCTAAAGTAGAGCTTGTTGATCATAATCACTCTAGACATTTTAGAGCTGATTTCTCAACCTATTTAAAATTATTTTTTATAAAAAAAATTAAAAAAGTTAGTTTAGTTGATGAACATTTATTAGGTAATTATCCTCAGGTATTTCGCCCATTAGATATATTAAACCCTTTTTTGCCACCTACATCTTATGAGATTGATTCAGCGAAGGCAGGGCAGCCGAAGGGAATGGATAGTTTTTTAAATTTGCATGACAAAATATGTGTTCTCTCAGCATGGCGTTACAATTTTGAGAATGATATAGATATTTATGGTTTAGAAAGATCACTAAAGCTATTTATTGATATCATACATTTATATAAAAATGTTGGGTTAGTTATATGTATTGGTGATAAAAACTATAACAAAGAACGGATACAAACTCTTAAAGAACTAGCACAAAATCGAACTAATATATTCTTTTGGGAAGACTGTACATCTAGTTGGAGTGTTTTTTCAGAAAAATCAGTATATTTAAGACCAACTAGTACTGATGGGAATAGTATTAGTATTCACGAAGCTCTGTACTTTAATTCCCTTGTTCTAGCTAGTGATGTTGTACCTAGACCTAATGGTTGTGTTTCTTTTGATTATAACGATGACAATGACTTTAAAACCAAACTTATTTCAATAATAGAAGATATATATGAAACAAATCCTACAAAACATAGCTAATGGTGAAACCCAGTTAGTAGAAGTCCCATGTCCTCAAAATAAAAATGGGCAGTTATTAATATCCACCACCAAGTCATTAGTTTCTGTTGGAACAGAGCGTATGTTAATTGATTTTGGCAAGTCAGGCTGGATAGCTAAAGCGCGTTCACAGCCTGATAAAGTGAAAATGGTTTTAGATAAAGTTAAGACCGATGGCCTAATGACAACAATAGATACTGTTCGTTCAAAATTAGATCAACCTTTGCCACTTGGTTATTGTAATGTGGGTATTGTGCAGAATAATGGCAATACTGAGTTTGAACTTGGCTCTCGTGTTATTTCCAATGGTAACCATGCCGAAGTTGTTCGTGTTCCTAAACACTTATGTGCGTTAATTCCAGAT
>Ga0105358_10001251_pt1 | contig 13484 bp, 7 predicted proteins | sample GOMGulsemesocosm_5_FD_83509 | JGI IMG/M metagenome (GOLD analysis project Ga0105358, IMG submission 83509) | Methane-oxidizing microbial communities from mesocosms in the Gulf of Mexico - GOM15C Gulf of Mexico | ecosystem: Environmental > Aquatic > Marine > Cold seeps | place: Gulf of Mexico... | reverse complement strand
TGCTTTATCTTGGCGGTGACAAGCATCAACAAAAGTAGCTAAATTTTGACCATAGCTTATCACATCTGCGCGGCTATAACTTGTTGGTAAAACATCACGAGCCGCTTTAGTTGACACTTCAATTCCGGGATACGCCATCACATAATAACAATCGCTAAAGCCAGGTAAAACGCGGCTGATGATTTCACTATCCGGAACCATCAACTGTAAACCACCTAAGTAACAAGGAGCAACATTATCATAGTGTAAACTACCACTAATTTGTGCTTCCATTTGACCTGTCATCTTAAGTAATACTTTTTCATCAAAACTAAAGTTTTTATATTTCGCATAAAATGCATTCAGACCAGCTAACGCTGCAACAACAGAGCAAGCACTAGAGCCTAAACCACTACCTACGGGCATTTTTTTATCTAACGTTAGTTTAACTTTACTGATGCTTTGTTTAGCATGAGTTAAGGCTTGATTAAATAACTGCAAACATGACCAAACTATATTATCTTCTTTGTTACTTGGTAGTTTGTCGGCAAAAGCACCGATAACGACCAAGCTATCTTCATCAGCAAACTCAACAGAGACAACGTCACCCAATAAGGTACCATCTACGGGCTTAACCGCTAGGCCTAAAACATCAAAGCCAACACTTACGTTGCCAATAGAAGCAGGGGCAAACACTGACACACACTGTTCTTGCATCGATTCGCGACTAGAAAGCTCGTCGCTGGTAACAGTATCAGTTGTCATTAGTGCTGTTGCTCCCAAGCGAGTGTTCTTAAAATATCACCAAAAACACCTGCGGCAGTAACGGCCGCACCAGCGCCATAGCCACGTAAAACAAATGGTAGTGGTTGATAATAACGACTATGAATAGCTAAAGCATTTTCACCATCTTTAATACTGTATAAAGGATGGGCACTATCAACTGCTTCAATAGACACTTGGCATTTGCCATCAACTATATTGCCAATGTAACGTAAAACTTTACCTTCAGCATTCGCTGCAGCGATACGGGCACTAAAATCACTATCAATCTTAGTTAAATTAGTCATGAATTCACTTACATCACCACTATCATCAAAATCATTAGGTAACACTGACTCAATTGTAATATCAGACAATTCTAATTGCATACCCGCTTCACGCGCCATAATTAACAATTTACGAGCCACATCCATACCGCTTAAATCATCACGAGGATCAGGTTCAGTAAAACCGTTTTCTTTGGCGATTGCCGTTGCTTCAGATAATGCCATACCTTCATCTAATTTACCGAATATATAGGATAAAGAACCAGATAAAACCCCTTCGAAACGTTGCAGTTGGTCACCCGCTTTAATTAAGCTTTGTAAGGTGTCGATTACTGGTAAACCTGCGCCAACAGTAGTTTCATATAAAAAGCGACGATTTGTTTTCTGTGCCGTGCTGCGTAATTCTTGGTAATATTCCCATGAATCAGTATTCGCTTTTTTATTCGGCGTTACCACATGGAAGCCTTCTGCCAAATAATCAACATAGCTCATTGCTAGTGCTTCATTAGAAGTTGAATCAACTAATACGGGATTAACTAGATGATTATCTCGTACAAACCCTTTGATATTCTCAACATTGACTACTAGGGCTTGTTTGTTATCGGCACCTTTTTCCATAGCGGCTTGCCAGTTATCTAAATCGATACCTGCTTTATCAAAAACCATCCCTTTAGAGTTAGCAATACCATAAACAGTTAAGGCGATATTTTGTTTTTTCAAACTTGCTTGCTGGCGAGAAATCTGGGCAATTAATTCGCTACCTACTACACCACAACCCACTAAAAACACATCAATTGTAGGCTTATGAGAGAAGAAGTTTTGATGGCTAATTTTCATTGCATCTGTACATTTACGTTGCTCTATTACTACAGAGATACTACGCTCCGATGAATCTTGCGCAATGGCTACCACGTTAACGCGAGCTTGTGCTAACGAACTAAAGAATTTAGCCGCCACACCACGTTGATGATGCATACCATCACCCACCAAAGAAACAATTGATAACTCACCTGTTAATGCTACTGGCTCAAGTAAACCATTAAGTAACTCTAATTCAAATTCGTCTTTTAAACTTTGCTCTGCACGTAATGCGTCACTAGAGTATATACAAAAACTAATACAATATTCACTTGATGATTGGCTAATTAATACTAAAGAAATATTTTCACGGCTCATGGTGGCAAAAACTCTGCTTGCCATACCTACCATTCCTTTCATACCCGGCCCTGAAACATTAACCATAGTTAAGTCATCAAGGTTAGAGATAGCTTTTACACGTTTTTGTTGATCATTCTCGTTAGAAATAAGCGTACCCGGTGCTGCTGGATTACTTGTATTTTTGATCAAACAAGGGATGTGATACTGCGCGATTGGCCCAATCGTTTTCGGGTGTAATACACTAGCGCCGAAATAAGATAGCTCCATCGCTTCTTGATATGATAAATAGTCAAGTAATTTGGCTTCTTTAATCATGCGAGGATCGGCATTATAAACACCATCGACATCTGTCCAAATTTCACAACAGTCAGCTTGCATACATACCGCTAAAACTGCCGCAGAATAATCAGAGCCATTTCGGCCTAACGTAGTAACTTGCCCTTCACCACCGTTTTTATTGACACTCATACCAATAAAGCCAGGCATTAACGAAACTTGATTAAGTTTGTCATATTCGGCAGTGAATTTTTCTTTCGAAAGCACCAAATCGGCTACCGCATTCAATGATGATTCATTAGTAAAGAGGAACTTCTCTGGTACTAATAATGAAACTTGTAACCCTGATGACTGTAATACCGAATCAAGAATTGCAACGCTTAATCGTTCACCCGTACTAATAATGCGAGCACGAATATGTTCAGGACAATAAGTTAACATCGTTATCCCTTGCATATAGCGCTGAAGTTGATGTTCGTAATTAGTAAGTGCTTGCTCACAATGTTGAGAGTTAAAGTTAGCTAAACTTGCTGATAAGTCGTCAATAATGGTGGTAATAGCGCGCTTAAAGTGATTAAGATCGGTAAACATTTTTGCTTCATCACTGATATTTTCAGCCATTGCCACTAAGTGATTTGTCACACCTTGTGGCGCCGAAACAACTACAGCAACTTTTGACGATTGGCTTTTATCTTTGATGATATCGGCAACTTGAAGAAAACGCTCAGCTGAAGCCAATGATGAGCCACCAAATTTAAGTACACGCATTATTTTTCCTACTTTATTTATAGTTAACAATTGCTCACTTTTTCACATCAAGACAATATCCATCCTACATTGCCTATTAAGTTACTCCATGTAACGTCATATGATTAGCGAACTACTATTTATTTCAATTGGTATTATTTTGAACATAAAAAAAGCCCGTCACCTTTGCAGGTCACGGGCTTCGATAAAATTATTTTTTACACGTTAGCCAGCGACCGCCATCTCAATTCGGGTGGTGGTGATAATAATGGTAAAGTGCTGAGCTGTAATATTCATGGATGATAAAATGCCTGATTTAGCATCCCCTGTCAACCTTTATTCACGCCAACAAAAGAGAATAAAAAATTATAGATTATACATAAAAAACCATAAGAGCTACTTTTTAACAGTCTATTAAATAATATTTTACCTTTTAGTTTATCTATGGCACTTAATTACCGACAACTAAATAAAAGCAGGCAACAGAAAGTAATGTTGAAGCAATATAGATAAATGTCATTTTAATGCTGTAAATGTTGATTTTCATCATAAAGACGTTTCCTTAATAGTTATCAATAGCGTCAATAATTACTCTTTATAAACTTACTCAGCTATTTTTATGCCACTTACTCGATGAGTCATTTGGCAATTATAAAACGATAAGGATATTAACAAAAACTGAAGTGAGGATTGAAATAAAGGGTTAACTAATTGTCGAAAAATGTAACCGACCTCAGCTAAACTTGAGGTTAATTAATGGGAGGTTAGCCGCCATAGTAAAGCGGACTGATTGGTTTTTAGCCATTGTTTAGCTCGCATATAATTAGGGAAATACCTAGCAACTAGTTGCCAAAACTCTTTCGAATGATTTAAATGCTGTAAGTGGCATAACTCATGAACAATGACATAATCAATAACATAGTTAGGTAACATCATTAATAAATAATTAAAGCTTAATTCACCACGGTTGTTACAGCTTCCCCACCTAGCACGGTACTGTCTTATTTTTATACTTATCGGTTTTAACGACGTTAATTGAGAGTAAGTTGCAACTTTCAGAGGAATAGTTTTTTCAGCTTGTTGTTTAAAATATTTTTCAATATGCTTTTTAACTGCAATAGCTAATAGATCTCTATTACTTAATTTTTTTTGATCACGCTCTGCAAGCACTATATTTAATACTTGCAGATTATTAATACCTTTAGTTAAAAAAGTATCTGGTCGTTTATCAAATATAATATGTAAAGTGACTAATTCCCCAAATATAAATAACCTTGAGCCTTGACTAAAGTCACAGCAAAAATCATCTGTTTGGCTCTGCTGTGCAACTTTAGTTTTTAGCCAAGTTGATTTTTTTTGAATGAATGTGTTAATAAACTTTTCATCCACGCAATAAGGTGCTCGAACGAGCACTTGACCATGCTTAACTTGCAAAGAAAGTGTTTTGCGGTGACTACGGACAATTTTGTATTCAATCACACTTTTATCAACAACCTTCATTACAATATATTAACTTGACTCGTGTGACTTCACTTAGTGGAAGCCTTCGTCGTTTCTTTTTCAATAGATTTTTTGGTGGTTTTTTTTGATGGTGCTTTTTGGGGTGGCTTTTTTGCAAGCAAAGCAATTAGCACTTCATCACGATGTTGAGCTAGATAAATACTCAATTCTTCACTGGCGGCATCACTGAGTTCTATTGGTGATTTTGCAAAAACATCGGCCAAATTATCAGCCATATCCAACATTTTGTCATAATCATCTGCTGATTTCTTATCCATAAATGTTTTTGCCTCCACCCCATGTCTAATGACGACAAATCGACTTTCAACTGCCATTATTATTCCTTAGTTATATTTGTGAACTTAAAAATATTTTTACTTACAGATATACAGTATCACAACAAACCTTAAAACTGTATATAAAACCAGTGTTCTTTTATTTTAAATCAAAGCTTATCTACTAAAGTCAACATTTCAACGTAATGTAAGCTATTCCTACCGACAATCCCGTACACATAATTACCACAAAATAGCTCTAACTTTTAGTAAAGCTAAACAATTTTTCTAACCAAGACTTTCCATCTACCCTTTCTTGTAAACAACCTTTGTTTACTGACACTCCCGCTACAATAGCAGGGTAAGTTTCCGTATTAGCGCAATTTGAAGTGACTGCGTTACCCGTTTTCACTTCAAAAACAGTCATGGCGATAGTATTCGGTTGTTTATTGGTTTTATTCACTACGCCCTGCTTTTTAATAAATTCAGTAAAAAGCAATAATGCCCCGCTACTTCCCGTTAACCCTGTTGGTTTATTATTATCTTTTCCCAACCAAGTAGTGACTAGATTTTTCTCGTCGAAACCTACAAACCAGCTATCGCGCAGATCATTACTAGTACCTGTTTTTCCTGCTACCTTGCCATTTTTCAACCGCCAAGTCAGCGATTTTGCCGTACCTGTTTTTGCCACCTGCATTAAAGCATAATCCATAAGATATGAAGCATTAGTTGAGATGATCTTTGTGGTGACAGGTTCAAATTGCCACAGCGTTTCACCATAAGATGAAACAATTTTATTAATCGCGTGTGCTTGCTCTAATTCGCCTTGTTTCGCAAACGCTAAATACATTTGATTAATTTGCAGTGGTGACATATTAATAGCGCCAAGTAATATGGAAGGACGCGTGACAATATCTTCTTCAAAACCAAGTAGATGGATAGCATTAGCAACATTTTCTAGCCCTAAGCTCATACCTAAATTGACGGTTGGAATATTTAAAGAGTTAACTAAACCATCAATTAACGGTACTTGGTGACGATACTTACCATCATAATTTTTAGGTTGCCATTTTTTTCCTTGGCCATTGTCACCGGCATCACTACTTAGCGTTATAGGTTCATCGGCAAGCAAGCTGGCAAAGTTAAATTGCTCAAAACGCTCTAGCGCCGCCATATAAATAGCAGGTTTAATTAAAGAGCCTACAGGTCTCTTAGCATCCAATGCACGATTAAACCCGGCATGGGCACTCTGTCTATCACCCACTAGCGCGCGAATTTCAGCGCTCGCAATATCGGTAACAATCATCGCTGCTTGCAAATCTTTTTGATGATGTTTTTGCTCTAATTGCGCTAATTGGCTGGCAACACTTTCTTCTAATAATTGCTGAGATAGATGAGAAAATCCGGTAAATACCCGAATACCTGTTTTTTGTTGATAAGTACTTAAATGCTGATTAAGTTCTCGTTTAACTAACTGTAAAAAAGCGGGATATTGCTCTGTTTTAAAACGTCGATTTTTACGTATCGACAATGACGAAATCAGTGTTTGCTCAAACTCTTTCACAGAAAGCAAGTTTTGCTCAAACATCAAACGTAAAATCAAATCACGACGCTTTTTTGCCCTATCAGGTTGTCGCCAAGGATCGTAATAACTTGGACCTTTTACCTGGGCAACTAAAAGTGCCATTTGACCACTACTTAACTCAGCTAAAGGCTTACCAAAATAAAACTTCGCCGCTAAACCAAAGCCATAAATACCATTCGCATAATGCTGCCCTAGATAAACTTCGTTAATGTAAGCCTCAAGCAGCTGATCCTTGCTATAACGCACTTCAATAATTAACGCCATAATTGCTTCTTTAACTTTTCTAATCAGCGTTCTTTCTCTTGTTAAAAACATATTTTTAACAAGCTGTTGCGTTAAAGTGCTGCCACCTTGAACAGTACGGCCAGCAATAATATTGTTATACAAGGCACGTAAAATACCTAAGGGAGAAACCCCTTGGTGATGATAAAAGTCGCGATCTTCAATCAATAGCAAAGTATCAAGTAAAAGCGTTGGCATATGCTCTAATGCCACTAAAACTCTATCTTCCTTATTGTCAGGCACCAACCTTGCCAATAATATCGGCTCCAGCTTTACTTGTTTTACAGCACTGTCTTCAACAAATAACTTACTGACTTTATTATCTCTAAAGTCAATGGTTAAGCGTACGGCTTTAGCACTTGTATCTTCGCTAGCACTGAGGTCAACATTAGGAAAAACAAATGCACGACGATAAATAATTAACCTATGAGCTGATTGGGCAAACTGCCCTGGTACATTTACTGACGTAACTTTACTGTAGCCATTTGTTCTTAGTGACTTTGTGATGTGCTTTACATCAATAGTATCGCCAACATGAAATGACTCTATTTGACCATAAACTTGTGCAGGCACCTGCCATCGCTGACCTTCAAAAGTTTTTTGTACTTTCGCATCTAAATAAATAACAAAAATTGCTAACGCAAATGAAAGCGAAAAAGCTAATTTTAATCCGGTAAAAAATAACCAGCGTAACCACGTTTTATTTGCACTAACTGACTTTTCAGTTTTCTGCTTTTTAGGCATAAATTTAAGTAATCCTAGGTTTTAATTTTTAAATGACGTTTGGTTTTATTGGTTGGCTCAGCGTTTGCAGGATCGTCTGGCCAAAAGTGTCTGGGATAATTGGATTTCATATCTTTTTGCACCGCTTGGTAACTACCTGCCCAAAATTGTGCTAAATCTTGTGTCACTTGAATAGGACGCTGTGCTGGTGATAATAACTCTAATAATAATGGAATACCGTCTTTATTATTCTGCTTATTATTAACACCTCCTATGCTAGGTGTTTCTGTAGAGCCATAAAGCTCTTGCATAGGTAGCGATACTTTAGGCGATTTCTCTTTTGAATAACGAATAGGACAATGACGCCCTGTTGGACCAATATAAACACTAGGTGCTGCTTGTTTTAATATTTGTTGTTGTTGATAATCCAGTAAAGACAATAACATGGATGATAAGTCTACTTTAGCTAACTTGGCCGTTGATTTTATTTCACCAACAAAAGGCGTAAACCAAGCAGATAAACTCGCTAATAATGCGGCTTCGCTAATATCGGGTAAATTATAGTTTGGAAAATAATGGTTCAACCATTGCCATCGAGCTTTCAATGCAATGTCTTTCTCTTGCCAATTTAGAAAGCCTAACCCTTTTTGCTTAACAAGCTCACTCCACATTTTAGCGATACTTGTCGTTGTTAGTGTATTTTGGCTTATTTTTTCTTGCAACGTCAGTGCTGCTAATTTCGTTTGTGAACGAGCGATTATTCTGCCACTAGCATCATCAAATATAGCAACTTCTTGCGTAATAATTTTATCAGAAAACACTTGCTCAATTTGAGGTAAATCAACCCTTGCAGCCAAACGGACTTGTAAAACCCCTTGCGCTTGCATTAAATCAGCAATCACTAAAAAGTCTTCTGAGGCTAAGGCATCTTGATCATTTAAAGTGACCCCTTTGCCATTGGCACAAATAAAGTCACCATGTGCCCCACGTGCTTTAGCCACTCGCTCAGGATAAGCATAAGCAAGCAATAAACCCGTTTGATCTAGACCTATTTGCATTTTTATCAGAGAATCAAGGCCTGTTAATTTCATTCTTTGCGCTAAGTTTTTCACTTGTTTGACAATATTAGCCAGCGCTCCATAAGGTTTATGCCATTGAGATTGCAACTGAGTAACTCTATGCTCAAGGTTACAATCAAATCTACTATGTTCATTTGGCAGAATGTCTCGCTCTTCTAATAATGCGGTAATCATACAAGCGAGAAAAGTAAGTTGTGGAACATTTTCTGCTGGTATTTCTTTTGCTATAACCGTGTTTGCGCAAAGTAACATGTGAGCAAATCGAGGATGACAAGGTAATTGCGCTACTTGCTCACCATGCTTATTTAATCTGTTGTGTTGGTCAATAATGGCTAAACTTTTAAGTTCTTGCCATGCTTGTTGCTCTTTAACCGCTGTGGGCAGCTCTAATAAAGGTAAATCAGCTAAAGTATTCACTCCCCATCGTGCCACTTCTATTAGCGTAGGTAATAAGTCAGCTTGCTGAATATCATTGACACTTTGATCAGGTCGACGCTCAAAGTCGTCTTTTGCATATAAACGAATACATTTACCCGCCATTAAACGACCTGCTCGCCCAGCCCGTTGAATCGCAGACGCTTTGGCTATTCGTTTTTGCACGAGTTTATTCATCAAACTAGCACTATCATAGCTAGCTACTTTTTCTAAACCACAATCAATAACTAAACTAACACCTTCAATAGTCAGCGATGTTTCAGCAATATTGGTTGCTAGTACTAATTTTCGCTTGCCTGATTGACAGGGTTCAATAGCCTGTTGTTGCTGCTTTAAGGTTAAGTCTCCAAATAAAGGACAAAGCAATAAGTCATCTATAACATCCGAGGCTAATGCTTGCGCAATAAAACGAATATCAGCAACACCAGGGAGAAAAACTAACGTGGATCCTTGATGTTCATATGCTTGCTGCTTAATAACATTAAGTGCATGAGCTCGCCACCGCTGAACGTTAGCAGGTGCATTATAAACAACATCTACTGGATAACTTCGCCCTTCACTTGCAACCGTAATTGCGTCTGACAATGCTTTATTTAGATAATCGGTGTCTAAGGTTGCCGACATCAATAGTATTTTTAAATCATCACGTAAACCTTGTTGAATATCACGTGTTAAAGCAAACGCTAAATCACCATGTAAGCTACGTTCATGAAACTCATCAAATACCACTAAAGCACAATTACTGAGCTCTGCATCTTGTTGAATTATCTGCGTTAGAATACCTTCAGTGATAACCTCTAAACGGGTACTTTTAGAGACCTTTGTTTCATTACGCAAACGATAACCAACAGTTTTCCCTACTTGCTCTTGTAATTGGCTTGCTAGATAAGTCGCGATATTTTTAACGGCCAGACGACGGGGTTGTAATAAATATATTTTTTGCTGTTTCAGCTCATCAAGACTAAGTAACCATAAAGGTAAGCAAGTAGACTTGCCCGCCCCTGGCGGCGCAGACAATACAACGGTAGGGTGTTTTACTAATGTTTGACAAAAATGAGTTTTAATTGCCTCAATAGGCAAAGGGGTTAATGCAGACATAAAAGTTAAACAGTAGAAAAACAACAAACGCTATTATAACAATCTTTAGGCTTTAATAGGTAACCAAGTTAAAAAATAGCTAAGCTTTTGATCTTGAGTGTAATAATAACTACATAAGAACATTAAGGTTGTTAATGATGAGTAAACACAATGACAACAGTATCGAATTTTATTTTCTAACTGAACCAACGGATGTAAATTTTGGCGGTAAGGTTTATGGCGACAAGGTGATGAAGTAAATTGAATACTCCTACCAGTTGCAACCTTATGAATATTTAAATAAATATAAACTTGCAAACAAAATTTAATGTGCTTACTTGGCAAACGCTTAAAAAATTGCTATCAATAATGTTCGACAAAACTTAGCCAAAGGTGATCACACTCATGCAATATTCAGCACTCGGAAGTTACCGCATTGAACAACAAAACAATATTTTATTGATTGATATTGATGAGCAAGGCACTTTCAATGATGTTATTAGCGAACAATATCATAAGGATATTAAAATTATTACTCAGAAAATGCGTAATAATCCATGGGCATCACTCATCTCATTTAAAGGTAATGGGGTATTTACTCCTGAGGTTGAACAAAATTTAATTGAGACCACTCATTATCGCGTAGAGAATGGCATGATAGCCATTGCTGCCGTTATAATTGATAGCGCCTATGCCGACACCCTACAGATGCAGCTACAACGAATTTATCAAAACTGCTCTGTCCAATTTTATTTTTTTAGCGATACTAAAAACGCTAAACATTGGTTAGATAGCTTTATTAATTAAACAATAGTGATATCACAGGGTTTTATCGTAAACTTACCCAAAATCCGTAGATTAACGTAACGGGTAAATAGGATATTAGCCATACGCCCTCCACATTAATCAAACATAATAAGCAATTCTCAGTTAATATGAAATTATCTACCGAAAAACAACCTCAATTTATGGCAATAATACAGAGTAACTTTAGTTAAAAGAAAGAGTCTCAATCACGCACAAAACAAATCTTTGTCATATATATTCACTCTATATTTTCTAATCAAACATGCTTGTTATACTACTGTTTTTTTTACATAATATGAGCGTGTAGTTTTAACCAATTAAAGGATTTTTTAAATTATATGCATGGCTATCCAATAGGTATTTGCATCCTAAATTACGTTAACACTATGACAAAAAACACCGCATTCTTCGCTCTTTTCTTTTTATTAATGATCACCAGTCCGATAAGTGCACAACCTTATACTGAATTGGATAGTCGCAATAAAATTGAATTAAATGAGCATAACCTCTGGCGTCAAACAAAATCCCTCGATACAAGTCCTAATTTCTTAGAATTAAATCAATCTTATCAAAACGCCAATAGAGTCACTTCTACATTTAGCGGGAGTGGCGCTTATATCACAAAGATTAAATTAACCAATACCAAGGGTCAAAAAGACACTTGGTTTGTCAATATTCATGCTGTTTACTTAGATGTAGGAACGGCTTATTGGCAACCTGAAAATGGTGAACCAAGACAACTAGAAAGTTTTGGTCAGATGGGAAGTCAAAATCCAAAACTGGCACATTCACAAGCTTTTACTCTGCCATTAAGTCACAAAGAAAGCGGCACGCTTTGGATATATATTCAAGCAAAAATATTCGCAACACCTGTTGTTATCGAGCTTTATAACAAAACAGAGTTCTATAGAAAGCAGTTTCTTATCAATAGCATCACCTCAATTTCATTTACAGTAATGATGACTCTCGCCTTAATCGCTTTCTTTATTTACCTTAGAACTAAGTATTTAGTTACATTGGCCTGTACAGGTTATATCGGCATACAAGGCTTAGGTTGGTTTACTGCGTCAGGAAGCTTTGGCCATCTAGTGACAGTCTCGACATTTAATCCTGTTTATAGCGGCATCGTTATCTTTCCTTTTGCTATAGCCTCTGCCAGTCAGTTCACTAAGTTGCTGTTTAACTGTCAGCAAGATCACCCTATATTGGCTAAAACATTTAACTTACTGTCAATATTCAGCTTGATCTTAGGCCTTACAATGCCTTTTATACCCTTTACGCAGAGTTTCCTAATATCACATATCATCGCAACAATATGGATTCCACTTTGTATTGGCACAGGCATATTTATGCTCGCAAAAAAAGATTTCAGGGCGAAGTATTACTTAATAGGTAACCTTGTATACGGGTGCACTTTAGCTGGGTATATATTATCTCATCTCTATAAAGTCGACTGGGATATTTCTCTTGAAGTGATTGTACAAGTTGCATTGACCATTGATTGTATGTGCATTCTGCTTTCCTTAGCGGAATGGTTGCAAATTCAACAAAAAGAATTTCGTCGTAATTATGCTATTTCTCGCATTGACCCATTAACAAAAATTGGTAATCGTTTTGCTCAAAATGAAAAACTGACTAGTTTAAAGGGACACTATTGCCTTACTTTCATTGACCTTGATGGTTTTAAAAAAATTAATGACAAACTCGGCCATGATGAGGGCGATAAAGTCCTGATTGCTACCGCCGATATAATGCAAAAGAAACTGCAAGGGCTAGGCTCTGTCTTTCGATGTGGTGGTGATGAGTTTATTTGGGTGGTCGAGGTTGAAACCTTACAACAAGTTGAATTGATATTGATACAACTGTCTGATCTACTAATAAAAACGGAAAAAGAGCTAAAAGAAAGAGGATGGTATGATGCTGGTCTTAGTTTTGGTATTGCCACGAGTTTTGAAACCCTAAACCAATCAGAGTGCTTATCATTAGCTGATCAACGGATGTATAAATACAAACAAAATAAGAAATAAGAAATTGGCAATTCAATATTTCACAACGTAAAATGAGTAAAAACTGATGACTCATTTTACCCAATGAAAATTAATTTAAAAAAAGCGACGTTAATTAAACGTTATAAGCGCTTCCTTGCAGATATTATCTTAGAAGATGGTACTGAAACAACCTTACATGTGGCTAACACAGGTGCAATGACGGGATGTGCAGAGCCTGGTGACACTATTTGGTATAGCACCTCCACGAACCCTAAACGAAAGTATCCCTTTAGCTGGGAATTAACACAAACCAAAGATAATCACTTTATTTGTGTTAATACGATGCGAGCTAATCAGCTTTTAGAAGAAGCCATCAAGGCTGACTTAATTAGCGAGTTAGTTGGTTACAAAAACCTTAAACGAGAAGTTAAATATGGAAATGAAAACTCTAAAGTAGATATATTCTTAAGCCAGGGAACTTCAAACTCAACTAAAAAGGACGCTTATGTCGAGGTAAAAAGTGT
>Ga0105358_10001250_pt1 | contig 13486 bp, 12 predicted proteins | sample GOMGulsemesocosm_5_FD_83509 | JGI IMG/M metagenome (GOLD analysis project Ga0105358, IMG submission 83509) | Methane-oxidizing microbial communities from mesocosms in the Gulf of Mexico - GOM15C Gulf of Mexico | ecosystem: Environmental > Aquatic > Marine > Cold seeps | place: Gulf of Mexico... | reverse complement strand
ATATTGCTGGCTGTTTGTATCCAGCTTGATCGGTTAGTGTTATCGCCCAGGCCGAGTTGGCCATTGCCATTATTACCTGTAGCCCAGAGGCTGTCATCGTCCTTAATGGCAAAAGAATGGTAGCGTCCGCAGGCTATTTTTTTAACCCCGGTCAGCGATTCTTCGAATGCTGTTCTTTGACTGGTATCTCCTAACCCTAATTGACCTTGCGGGTTGCTGCCAGTTCCCCAAACACTGCCATCAGTTTTGAGCACTAATGAGAAGTTATAGCTCCCGCAAATATCTGCAATATCCCCTAAAGGATCGGATGCCACCTCATCGACCGGCGCAATCCGCTGCTGAAAAACAAAGTCAGCCTGAGCAGACAGAGAGAAGGTCATCGCTAAAGCGGCTAAAATTATTTTATTCATTTTTAATTCCAATTTTTTATAGGGTAATTCATAAGATGAGTGAGATTATCGACTTATTGCTCGAGGGTAACTTCAAAGAAAGATGTTTCATTCACGACATTAACCCCTAGTTGACCGTAATTCCCGCTGCCAGATGCTTGTAGGCTTTGATCTTTTAAAATAAGACTGTGGGTAAGCCCATTCCCAATGGTATTAATGTCGGTAAGACCGGTGCTGGTCCAGCTTTGAACGTTAGACGTATTACCTAAACCAAGTTGTCCGTATTCATTTCTGCCCGCTGAAAACAATTCACCCGATTTCACAATGGTTGAATAATATTCACCGAGAGAAACCTGTTCAACCTCGGTGTCTGACAGCGTCCAATAATTTTTATTGGCTGAACTGTTAAGACCCAATTGCCCATAGTAGCCATTGCCCGTCATGTAAAGATTGCCGCTCTTGATGACAGCCATATGGTAACCACCCGCCGCAACAGCATCAACCGAGCTTGTCGTAACATTAAATGAGCTGACAGTAGGACTGGTGCCCATGCCAAGCTGGCCGTTAGCATTATCGCCGGCGACATGAAGGGATCTAGAAAGTAGGGCGCCCGAGAAGGTAGGCCCAGCCACCACCGTGTCAGCCTCTAGTCTTGACGTCGTTGATAGGACTTGAACCCAGGTATTTGTATCTGAAATAGACGTTTGTCCTTGACCACCATACCCACTGACCAGCACTTTGCCGTCAAGGGTTAGTATAAGGCTGTGCCAATTTCCACCGGCGGCAGCCTTAATGTTTGTGGCTGTTTGAGACCAAGCTACTTGGTCGCTATTGTTGCCGAGCCCGAGCTGACCATTGCCATTATTGCCGGTCACCCACAAGCTATTATCATCCTTAATGGCGAAGGCATGAAGGTGGCCACAGGCAATGCTTTTTACCCCACTGGCGGACTGTTCAAAGGTGGATCTTGCCTCGTTATTTCCCAGGCCGAGCTGTCCAAGATCATTTCTTCCAGAAGACCAGAGGGTGCCGTCAACCTTTAACACCAGGGAAAAGTGGCTCCCAGCACAAACGTCGGCAAAATCCCCTAAAGGATCTGATGCCACCTCATCGACCGGCGCAATCCGCTGCTGAAAGATAAAGTCAGCCTGAGCAGACAGAGAGAAGGTCATCGCCAGGGCGGTTAAAATAGATTTTTTCAGCATAAGCGTGGTGTTTTTGTTGTTTTTTATTATTGTTGCAAAAGATCATTGCAAAAGTCAATAAATTATTGAATATTAAAGGTCGTGGTATCATTTTCTGAGTAATAAACATGCTATAATGATTAATTAACTATTCAAATGCAGATCAGGGGACTGCCGTTAATAATGAAGATAAGAAATATGTTTTATGCATTGTTGCCAGCCGATCGGCTGTATGCATTAGCGGTTAAAAAAGCGGCAAATTTGTCGACGGCCGGGAGATCTCTGACCGTTAAAAGTACGCTTCCAGCGGTTTCGCGAAATTATGCTAGCGCCGAAGAGTGCATTAACCTCCTGTCATTGGCAGCAAAAAAGGGCCACTCCAAGGCCTTAAGGGACTATGTTTTTAGAGAATTTCATCAAGATAGTAGCCGTCAGCTAGGCCAACCCCTTGTCGCTGATTTTTTTATCCAGCTGGAGGATCCAGCCTCCGTTCCTGGAAAGCTACTTATGCTGGTAGCGTTAAAATCTCATATCGTCAAGAATGCTGAGCATGCTATTGCTAGTCCTTTAGTTAAAAAATACCACAACAGCCTTAATGACCTTGTTGCTACGTACGAAGGGAATGAATCACAACTGGTCAGTGAGTACTTTAAGCTGTTAAAGCTGGATGAAAAAAAATTTGGCGAGGTTGTTAAAGAGAATGCTGATCAGTCATTTATTTTATTGCCGGCCATGGTACTTAAAGACTTCCTTCAAAAAAGTAATTTTAAAGAGTCTTTGCCAATCTCTTTAGCGCTCACTGACAATTTTAGGCGAGCGTACATTCATGCTTGCGCTCAAGATTGTAGGATTATCTCTGAAGATCATAAGCTGCTTAAAAAAGCTTTAATGATAGAGCTGGTCAGAGCCAATGATGGTGGTCGTCAATTGCTGACCGCGGCAACAGCACTGATTCGTAAAAATATGCTGAAGATCAGTTTTTTAACCGACCACGCAAACCTATTTAAAGTGTTGAGGGGGCGTTTAGGGCCTGCCAGTGACGAAATCAGGCTGGCGAAGGCGATTGCCGTCAATGATCGAGAGACCCTCAAGCATTTTTTTGAAAAGAAGGGCCTTCAAGGTCGACAAAATGAGCTAAGTTCTGCGGTTGAAAGGTTTGCCGCAACCCTTTTTTTAAGTGATAAATTTTGCCAACAACATTACTTAAGCACTGAAGATAAACGTTACTTGTCGAACCTTATCAGTCCATCTTATCAGTCCAGCGAAGGGCATTACTGGATGGATGAAGGGACAAAAGATAAGGTCAGCGAACTGATTAAGACAATTTACCTTACTGCACACGATCGGTCGGTCGCCGCGACAGAAATTTTGCTAATCACCGGTATCCAGGGTCTGCTTTTTTTATCACATAATATGACGTCAGAATCGATGAATGAATTGCTTTTTAGGTCAGCAAAACTAGTTATAGAGGGGTTTAAAACCCAGGAGAGTTCGGGCTGCCGGCACTTGAATGCGTTCAATATTTTAAAGGCTTTTGCGGATGACTGTTCGGATAACGCTATGATAAGAGGGTTTGCTATTGAGGCAAATAGAATGATGGCGGACATTTACGGCAAAGGAAGCTTTATTATCACCAAAGATAGTCAGCGCAGGGATCATTATGAAAGCATCTTTCAGCGCTTAATCAAGCTAAAAACAGAAGATGAGAAGGCGGTGACCCGACATAAGCAGAAAGAACCGATAGCAAGGGTGTTGAGCTCCGAATTAGAAGTTGGGACTTTATAGGAAATGCTCGGCCGAAGAAAGAGTGTTTAAAGCTCGAAAAAAGACAATAAAAAAGCGATAATAACCTTGGCAGAGAGCTTGAAAAATCTTTGGCGTGGCGATTATCAACAAGCAGGTAGCACCCTCGAAAGATGGGTTAACACAATTATAAAAAAGGAAATTCATGATATTAACCCGGTTAGATGAACAGTTAACAGCCCGTCAAATAGACGTTCTAAACAATAATAAAATCGATATTAAGCCGATCCTTTTCGCCTTAAGCAGTGATCTTGATCATTTAGATGAGGCGTCCTTATCTGATCTTGCCCGGGCGAGCAATTTTTTGTATCGAGATGGGGTTCGACTAATCTCTGATCATGAGTATGATCACGAACTGTTAGCCAAAATTGAAGCGCTAAATCCAGAGGCTGAAATATTACTTGAGCTCGAGGAAGAAGGCACTGACGTGGTTGAGGGCAAGGTAATTGACCTTAGTAGTCGCATGCTTAGTACGGATAAGGCGTATTCAGATAAGAAAATAGGCGCTTGGGCCGGACGAATTACCAAGGCGGCGGAAGAGGCCGGGATTAATATTGACAATCTTGCCATTGAAATCACTCCGAAGCTTGACGGCTTTGCGGCATTGGATGATGCAAAGACCTTGTGCACTCGAGGGAACGGTTACCGCGGTACCGACATTTCTCGCGTGTTCGAACGGGGATTGCAGGTCGAAGGTGGTCAGCGTGGCCAGGGCCCGGGCGAAATTGTTGTGGATAACGAATACTTTGAAGAGCACTTGATTAATGACTTTGAGAATACGCGTAACTTTCAAGCCAGTGTTATTAAAGAAAAGGCACTCAGTAAATTAACGCAGCAGGCGATCGATGATGGCGCCGTCTTGTTTGTGCCCTTCTCAACCTTGCCTCGATGGTCCGGCCAGCTGAGTGAATTGATAGGTGATTTTGAGACTATTGTTGATGAGGTTTGGGGGATGGTGCCGTTTGATGTTGACGGTGTCGTCATTGAGGCGCCTGAACTAAAAGATAAAATGGGGCATACCGCTCGCCATCACCGTAATGCAATTGCGTTTAAACGAAATGAGCCGCCGGTTCCTATTAAGGTTCTTGATATCACCTTTCAAACCAGTAAAAATGGTAAGCTAACCCCCGTAGCAGAACTTGATCCAACCCGGGTGAGTAATGTAATCATCTCTAGAGCAACACTCCATAATATTGGCTGGATGGAAGCGATGAAAATTGGCCCAGGCGCGGTAGCTGATACGGTGCGCTCCGGACTAGTCATACCCCGCATCTTGAGGGCCGTGGTTGAGGCGGAGCCTAAGTTGCCAAGTTGTTGCAGCTCTTGTGGATCCGGCATTAGTCGTAATGGAGATAACCTGTATTGCGATAATAAAGTTGACTGTCCTGCGCAGGTGGAAGCGACCTTAAAATACTTTTTCGATACCATTGGGAGTTGTGATGGGTTTGGGGATAAGACACTGGCTCTTTTGAATGAAAACGGGGCCAATAGCCTGGAGAAAATCTTTCAGCTGACTGAGGCTGACTACCGTCAAATGGGGATGGGCGAGAAGACCGCTAACAACCTGATTAGTGAATTATTGCGTACGCGTCAGACACCGGTGGAAGATTGGCGCTTCCTCGCTTCATTTTCACTCAGCGGGATAGGCCGCGGAGGCTGTGAGAGCGTTTTAAAGCAATATAAGTTAGCAGATGTCTTTGAACTTGATTTTAACCAGTTGATGGCCGTTGAGGGCTTTGCAGAGATAAAATCTGAGAAGATGCTCGAGTCATTGGCCAAGATTAAGGACAGTTTTGACTACGTAAAGGACCTGGGCTTTAATTTAACGGAGACAGTCCTGGCCGCAGAGGAAAATTTTGACAGCCCGATCGCCGGCAAAACCGTGGTCTTTACCGGTAGCATGCAGCACGGCAAGCGTGACGACATGAAGAAGCAGGCAAAAGAGTTGGGCGCCAAGGTCACCGGGAAAGTCACCAAAACAACGGACTATTTAGTGACTGGAAAGAAAGTTGGCGAAAACAAAAAGAACGATGCAAAAGCCCTGGGTACCGAAGTGATCAAAGAAGAAGATTACCTCAAGATGATCGGCATTGAGGTGGCTGAGCCGGATTTATCCCCTTAGCCGGAGGGATTCCATTGCCTGTTGGGACGTGTTATAATTAATCATATATTAATTAAAGGTTGTTATAATGGCGTCCAACAAATTTTTGGCTCAGGGAATAGCATCGGCGATGACCGTCACCTGCATGGAGCTTCATAAACTTCATGCTGAAATACTGATCAATGAAAGGCCTTTAACATCTGAGGTAGGAAGAGGTCGCAAAACCTATCATCAAAGTGACGGCAATGAGAATAAAATTGTTTTTGGTGCCGGCATGGTTGAAAGTCATCTGGACGGAAAAGGCGAGAAGTGGGGCACGAAGAGCGAAAAGGCGATGATTACCGGCTCGGTTGGAACGCCTTATTTTCTTGGTGGTGGACAAACTTTATTAAAACAGCTGGCCAGAGTAATCCTTCATGAATATGCGCATTACCTGCAGGCGTTGTCTGGCGGTCGCCAAGCAGGCAGTGTTCATAATGATGCTTTTTATACTGAGCTCAACGGCATCTACGATCGAGGTTTTGGTCAAAAAATAGAGTCAAGCTTGGAGCTTAAAATGAGAGACCTGGGTCTGAGTTACTCCCAGATGCATCAAGACATTAAGCTTTTGACGCCAGCAGACCTAATTAAAAGCAAGAAATTGTCGGAAGGGCTGCCCGTTATCTTCGGCAAGAAGCAGGATAAAAAAGGCATTATTACAGAAATAAACGAGCGCAAAGGCAGTGTGCTTGTCAGAATGATGGACGGCAGCATTTGGGGGGTATCTCCAGGGCTGGTGACGCCATCCGATTCAGTCGGTCTGGAAAACTACAACCCGGGTGTTGCGATAGTTAATAATCCTCCGGGCTACCCAGAAAACAAACCCAACGCCTCAAAGGCGGCCCTCTCGCTGGGCAGTGTTGTGACCTTCAATCATAATGGCCGGCCAATAACCGGCATACTAAGCAAGATAAATCCCAAAACATACGGCATTAAAGATCAAAATCAAGTGGGCTGGCGAGTATCAAAGTCATTAGTATCCTTGGCCAACAAGGCGGGAGAGGTGACGAATTCCCCGCTAAAAAAGAGCGTAGAATTTAAAGCGGGTGACCCGGTCAGCTTTGAAAGCCGTGAAGGGACCATCTTCGGCGAGATAATCAAGGTTAACCCGAAGACATGTAAGGTGAGATCAGCCGACGCCGCAAATTGGAAGGTTTCAAAAAGTCTGCTCAGCAAGGTTGAGCCAGAAAAAAAACTAGATAAAAAAAGTAAGCACGATCAAATGGACCTAGGCCTTTAAGCTTTAGGCCTCAGGTAAAGTTCCGCCTGCAATACAATTCTTTTGCGTGCGGATCCGTCCGCTAGCCGCGGCATCTTTGTTGTTCGGTGCACAAACATTGGATTAGCGTTATTTACCAGAACAGCCTGACGGTTAATGGGGAAAACTTCCTGCTGATTGACTAGCTTAAGGTCTTCTTCGACAAGGCCCGGGGACGTCTTATCGTCAAGATGTCGGGTAGCATACAAAAAGGATCCGCCAAAATCAGGGTCCCAAGTCAAAGTGTCATGATCCGAAAAATAAATTAATATGAAGGCGTTCGAATAATGCCGGCCGCCACCCACGTCGTAAAACTTCTTCTCCACCCCGTCCCAATGCCAATTCAGGTCTTGAGATCCGTTCCAACAATCGACGTCGACCACTTCAACATCATAAAGGCCGTTAAGGCCGCCAAGCACTGGGGAGTTTAAGTATTGCTGCAACATGCTGAGGTAGTTTTTTTTGTTCTCCAGTCGTTTATCCAAGCCTTTAACCGCGGAAGAATCGGCAAACTTTGACCACTTAACTACGTTTTTGACACCGGTGAAGGTATTCTCAACAAAGACCTCATTGTCGATAAGTTCGCTTAATTCATTAAAAAAGGGTCGAATGAGCAAGAAGCTTGAGGCGCCCAGGGTGTAAAAGTCGGCAGCAGAGGCTGAAAAAGTTCCAATAGTCATAATAAAAATATCACTCCGATCATCTAGAAGGCTTGTGTTGGCAGAACCATAAGCCATAAGGCCTGGCGACAGAACTGGTTAATAAAAATATATCATATAATAAGTGGAAAAACAAGAAATAATTAATTAATTAATAGATAAATATTGACATTTTACCGGGTAACCCTATAATACAGTCATCAAAGCCAATAAGGGTTTTGACCAAAGCAGACGAGTTCCTCCTCCTCCTCGAATGTTTTAAAAACAGACCTCTCTACGAGGTCTTTTTTTTGCCTAAAATTAATGCCAGAAGGAAGCCTGCGGGTGACCTGTCTGATGTTAGCACAAGCGATTGACATAATATGTCATTGGCACTTCTTTTTATTGTCTGGAATAATAACCAATAAATTAAAAGAATTAATTAATATATAAAAAACACTTGACATTTCCCCGGTAACGCCTATAATACCAAACATCAAAGCCAATAAGGTTTTGACCAAAGCAGACGAGTCCCTCCTCCTCCTCGAATGTTTTAAAAAGACCTCTTTGAGGTCTTTTTTTTGCCTAAAATTTAATAGGGGTTGCGTATTTACGGCTTATTTCCGCAATACTCCGGGCATTGCTCGTGCCGACCTTTGATGATCGATTAACGCTGTTTTTTTTATTATGTCGAGAAGAAAGCATTCTTTTTTCAGAAGCTCGACCGGTATCCAAAATCCAAGCCATATTATTCTCCAGTAAGTACCCAACAAAAATACCATGGGCTGGTAAACAAAGCGTTAAGCCTCGAGCACAAAAGGTGACTTCAATGGCTTAAAAACCGTTGAGCTTTTCTTCTTAGGGTCGATCGCCTCCAAGCTTTCTGCCAGTAATCGATTAACTTTTGCACCCTGACGAATAACGGCTTGGTACCCGGGATCAATCGGACGAGATTCGTCGGTACCAATAAAGTTGGCCAAAAAGATCAGCAAGTACTGTGGAGGAACCTGATTGGAAAATAAATATCGCTTAACCAGCTCTTCGCAGATATCGGGCCCGCTGATATTGAGCTGAGCGTTGGTTGATAACCGAAGGCCTGCATACATCCGGCGAAAAACAAAGTGCTCCGTCGGCATTTTCTTTAAGCTGACCACCGTGTCTGGCTGCAAGGCAAAGTTAGCGAACACCGGGTAAAAGATGTCGCCATCCAATAACCAGGGGCCGTGGTAAAAGTGAGATTCCGAATGGGCGGCAGAAAAACAGGTTTTTCCACTCAAGGTTGCCAGACGACTGGCGCAAGTATCCAAGGTTCGAGCGTAGGAGCGAGCGACTTTAGCCATTTCTGACGCCAGCAACTGGAAGCGGGGGTTCGCTAAAATAGCCGGGTCACTGAGTAAAGAGGGGACGAGACTCATTGGCGGCAACGCCCTAAAGGCGTGATAGGCGTCAATCACGTCGTTATAGATATTTTTGGCGTCTTTTTCTGCCGCAATAAAGAAACAGCCCTGAATTCTTTTTAGCTTCACCATGTGCAAGCCATGCGGGATATTAATTGAGCGATCAAAATCTTGTTCACGGCCTAAAAATGAAATAGGGAACAGCCAGTACTTATCGGCGGTTAACTGACGGCTAGGACCGGATAAGACCTCAAGATTTTTATCATCTATCAACTTTCTCATCAGGTACAGCGGGGTTTTATCGGCATGGAACCGATGAAAATTTGACTGGTACATTGAATTCCTCTATTTTTTTATTTTTATTATTATTAGGTCTTAGAGGCTTTTCTTATTGTTGTTGCCCCCAAGCCTGCTAGGCTCCAACCTTTTTGGTCATCAGCGCTAACAAGATTATTTAACCATAGAAAAAAAATACGAGCAATTAATTAATGATAAATTAATAGATTAATAATAAGCGCTTTAGTGCAGCCTTAAAGATTAGGAAACCTATGCGCAGGCGAACCTGATTCAGTGGCTAAAGAGGGCTTGATAATGAGCTTTGAAGGTCGACGAAAAGCTAAGTGAGAAGAGAAAAAAGAGGAAAGTAGGGCGGCAATCAGGCTTGTAAGTCGTCCGATTTTGATGATTTGTTATGGCCATTCAATAATCACCGGCAAAAAAAAGGCGGCCACAAGGGCCGCCAGAGTGCAGTATAAAACTGCGGAAAGTTGTTAAGCGACTTTTTCCGAAGCGTCACTCAGACCATCTTTATAGAGCTGATTGACAAAGATAGAGAGGGCATGATGATTTAAACCAATTTCATCCGATAAGGCGAGTGACTTTAGGGACACCCGCTTTTCACAGCTGATGCTTCTGGCTAGGCAAACAATCTTCGATAGATTTGAATCTTTCGTGTCAGCCCAATCACAAGCGCCAGAGATCACCTCTTCATCCATACCCCATCTTACCAGTAAGGATCGAGTAATTTCTTCTGGGCGAAGACCGATTAAAAAGGCGGCTGAATACCCGTCATCAAGCGAGGGGTTTGCATCCCTGACAGACTCTAGGCGATCGACAATAAACGGAAATAGGTGAAGGATAGTCAAATAACCAAAGCAGGAGAGTAGGCCAGACAAATAACTTGCCGGATTGAATCCATGCTCATTATCGCGACTGGACAGGCCTTGAGATAGAATGGCCGTCTCAATAGAGGTGTCCATAACACGCTTGACGAAGTCCTCGTGATTGCGGCCAATGACAAAATTCTTCGACATGGCCACGCCAATGGCGATACTGATCGATAAGTTTACACCCAGGGTCATAATAACGGCGTCATGCACGGTTTGGCACTTTCGAGCGCCGCCGTAAAAAGCGGTGTTGGAAATAGACACCAGGTGAGCGCTTAACGCCGGGTCCTTGGAAATGATAGCAACAAACGCTGAGCCCTCTAGGCTGCCTTTCGATTGAAAGTCCATAATTTCTCGGGCAATGTCAGGCATGGCGGGCAGTAACTCTAGCTTGTCCACCTCACGGCTAGTTTTTTTCTTAACGAAGCCGATCATTTTATTTTCTGTTAGCAAGCTGTCCGCCGTCGACTTTCCGGCAAACGGACTTGCATCAAAAGAAATATCTTCTTTAGTAACATGCTTAAGGTTGAGATTATCCAAGAAGGCGGTGATTTTCTGCTGCTTCACATCGCTCATATCAGCATCAATAATAATGGTTGCGCTCGGCAACTGGTCGGACATGGTAATGCTCTCGCCCTTACCTAGCGAGCAAGAAAACTTGGCTTCATGAATGGCGGGGTCAATCATTCTGTTTTCTTCAGTCAGTAGCAGTAAAGCGCCTTGACTTGACTTTGGGTAATGGGTCGCCCAAACGCCCTCCACAACAGGCAGTAAATGGGAGAAAGGTTTTTCTTCTTCCTCCGCTTTTTTTCTTCCCCGTTTAAAAATGTTTAACATCAGTAAGCCTCCAGCTAGTCTATTTATTGTTGTTTGACCCTAAGCATTATACTAACACCGCAAGAAAAGTCAAGTTAATTGTAGGTTAATTATCACCCTAGCTACCGCTTGTTATTTAACTTGCTTATTATGTCGGTCAAATAATGGATAAAAACAATGAGCTGGAAGTGTCGGCAGGACTAATAAGGGGTGACACTATATAAAGGAGGTAATCATTAGTAGGTCGAAAATTAAGGCAATTAATAAAACTATAATTAATATTAATAAATCGATAAATATCTTGACTTCTTCGGCAATATCGGTATAATGTATTGCATGAGTTAGCCAAGACCAGTCGATTATCTTCTGGCCTTTTTTAATTTAAAACCTTAATCAATAATTGGAGTAACACATGGCTCAACGTGGCGTAAATAAAGTAATCTTAGTGGGTAACCTTGGAAGAGATCCTGATTCAAAAGTAATGCCGAATGGTGATACGGTCACTAATCTTGCGGTAGCAACCTCGGAAGTTTGGAAAGACAAGCAAACGGGCGAACAAAAAGAAAAAACAGAGTGGCATAATATTACTATGTTTAGAAAGTTAGCTGAAATTGCTGGGGAATACTTGAAAAAAGGTTCAAAAGTGTATCTTGAAGGCAAACTTCAAACGCGCAAATGGCAAGATAAAGACGGTAATGATCGTTACACCACTGAAATTGTTGCAGACGAAATGCAGATGTTAGATTCAAAAAATTCTGATGGTGCAGGCCAGCGTCAAGCCCCAGCGTCAGCGAACGCTCCGGCTCAGGCAGCGGCTAAACCAGCTCAAGCTCAAGCGGCAGTTCAGGCTCAAGCTCAACCGTCAGCGATGGATGACTTTGATGATGACATCCCGTTTTCTAACCTCACAATCCCTTATAAATCAATGACTTAGCGTCATAAGGTAATCCAGAATATAGCCCGCAATGCGGGCTATATTTTATTAAAAATGTTGATTTAAAATGTTTAGGGGGAGCAGATTATGAAGCCCGTTTTTCAAGCAAAATTGTCAGGCAGAAGTGATTGCCTAAGAGCTTCCCTTGCCAGTATTTTTGAGTTAAATATTCAGTCCGTACCGGCCTTTGAAGAAATGGCAGGTATTAGCTGGAAAAAAGCCTTATCTGAATGGCTGTATGAAAAGGGGTTTTTAATCGCTATTGGCGATCACCCACTTGATAATAGTTTTTATATTGGTATTACTCAGTTTGAGTGTGGCCTTACTCACGCCTCAGTTTTTCAAAATGGGCGCGAAGTACATAACCCTCAGCCGCTTCCAGAAAATCATCAATATGTAGAAGGCACGCTTAAAACCGTGTGGCAGATCTTCAAAGCCACTTAATTTAGAATTAATTAGCAAAAGCCCAGTTATTAAATAACTATTGTTAGCGGAAAACCACAAATAGATTGACAAATTGGTACATCATCTGTATAATAAAGACAAATAAAGGAAACCCAAAAGGTCTTTTATGTCGTTAGAATCTGAGAGTGGTTACAACTACCCTGCACACCGCAAAGCCTGCATAGCTCAAGCCGTTGAAGATGGTTACCTAGACTCGCCCAAAGAGGCACGGTATTACGACTTATGTGATGACGGCAAATTTCACCTAAAAACCGACCAATTTCACTGGTTTTCAACGAACATTTCTCTGTATGATTTTGAAGCAAGGTAGCCGCCGAAAGGAAGGCGAAGGAGAGACATGGCCTGGGACTTTACAAAAGGATTTTATATGACAGATAAAAAAATAATTGGTTTGTGCGGATTTCCAAAAACAGGAAAAGCCCTCATCGCCTTAAAAATAGCTGAAAAAAAAGGCATAAAGCTCATTACTGTGCCTGAGTATGATGATTTTGGCAGCAGAGCAAAAGCGGGTCACCTGAGTGTAAAGGCTAAGTTAAGGCTGTACAATGAAGCACTGGATTCCGGGATAACGTCTTATTATTTAACGGAAGGGAAGGTCAGTCTAATAAGTCAAACGCCCATCGACCTGATGGCAAATGCGCTGTTTGAGTTCGGCAAGCATGATTTAAGTACGGAAGACTATGAATTGTTTAAGATGTTCAGGGCTCGCTGTGTAGGCGCTTTAAACAGGTTCTTCTCTGACATGATCTTTTTACAAAAAGCGCCTGAAACGGGCCAGGAAGATCAGTTGGCCGTATTAACAAGGTCTTTTCTTGATTATATGAAAGACACTAGCTGTTATACGATGGTTGAGCATTCTGACGAACATTGGGTTGAAATGATTAGTCAGATTGTTCACCGGCGATCTGGTGGAGTTTATGATTAATACTTGCTATAATAAGGTTTAATTATACAAAAATAAAAAAGGTGCTGATATGCAAGGCAGGATTTTTGATACCTCAAGGGCTGATAAGGCTAAAAAAGAAGGGGAGAAAGCAAAAAAGCAATATGAGATTATTGCATCAAAAAACTTCATTGGAGCATTTCATCACGGTGGCCGGGCTTACGATTATGACACAGCCTCAAATATCGTTAAGGATTATAGTCCTGGTGTTAGGTGGCAGCTAACCATTAAGCCAATTGAAAACGATCTGGATAAAAAAATTGAAGTATCTAAAAAAAGATCGCGGGATGATGACTTGTCCCCAGGCATCTAAGAAACCGCCTTAATTTCAGGAAAGGCGCTCAATAACCTCT
>Ga0105358_10001249_pt1 | contig 13507 bp, 13 predicted proteins | sample GOMGulsemesocosm_5_FD_83509 | JGI IMG/M metagenome (GOLD analysis project Ga0105358, IMG submission 83509) | Methane-oxidizing microbial communities from mesocosms in the Gulf of Mexico - GOM15C Gulf of Mexico | ecosystem: Environmental > Aquatic > Marine > Cold seeps | place: Gulf of Mexico... | reverse complement strand
TTTTATAAGAACTTAAAGTAAATAAAACTTGCCAAATTGAGGGATGTACATCATTTGTTTGTACATTTATCTCATCACAATTTTCAGCTAAAGTTATTAACTCTTGACAATCTTCATAATCTATCTTTTCATCAATATAAAGTATATTTTCTTCTGTTTTCATAAGGGTTCCTTTTATCGTATTCTTAATACTCTTTTTATTGCAGTTTGCACTTTTAAGGCACTAAATGGTTTTGTTATCCAGCCTGTTAGCCCAACTTCTTTACCTTTTGCTTTTATCTCTGCTGAACTTTCTGTTGTTAGCGCAAGTACAGGTTTCACTTTTACACTAGCTACTGTTTTTAAAAATTTTGTTAAGTCCAATCCATTCATCTCTGGCATATTTATATCTGTTAAACACAAATCATACACAAAACCTTTTTTAATATCTTCTACTAGTTCCAATGGATTAAGATATGAAACTCTTTCTATCTCTCCTGCATTTACTAAATCTTCCATTGCCATCTCTAAACTTAAATGTACTGTTTGCGAATCATCTACAACTACTACTATTTTTGCCATTTTTATATCCTTTCAATTTTATTTAACACTGTTTGTGTTAACTTTTCATAATCAACCGCACCTCTAGCTCTTGGCTCCTTTTTACATAAAGGTACCCCACTCGCAAAAGCATTGGCTAACTTTATATCTTTTCTTATTGATGGAAGAATCTTTTTAGCTCCAACATCTAAACTTAACTTCTTTAAAATATCTTGGTGCTCTTTAATATTTTTGTTATACATGGTTGGAACTACACCTAAAAATTCTATATCTGATTTTAATGATTTTGTATGCTGATAGAAAATTCGTAAGAATTGTAAAACACCTTTTAAACTCAAAAATTCACACTGCATAGGGATAAGTGCAAAATCACTTACTTTAAGTGCATTTTTAAGTAATATATCTGAAGTTGGCGGTGTATCAATAATACAAAAATCATAATTATTTTTTACTTTAATTTTTTTAAATATATTTTTTAAATTTGCTGATTCATTACCAAGTTCTGATATGTCAAAATTTATATGTGCAGGTATAAAATCTAAGGTTTCCATAAATGTTCTTTGAATAGATTTACTGTCAAATTTATTTATCTTTAACATATCATGAATACCTAGCCTAAAATCTTTATCTACTCCCAATCCAAACTGAAGATGTCCTTGTGTGTCTAAATCGATTAAAAGTACCTGATAACCTTTTGATGCAATACCAACAGCTAAATTAACAGTCGTAGTTGTCTTACCAACACCACCTTTTCTATTTGTAACCAAAATTGTTTTCAATGAATATCCTCCTTCTTTTAAGTTTTTGAAGATTTTTGATAAATAAGTGATTTACCAATCTTTTGTGTATCAAATAAAGAACTAATACGACTCATTTTATCTGCGTGACCCAAAAAAACATAACCATCATTTTTTAGTAAATCATAAAATGTCACACCAACTTCTCTTCTACTCTCATCATCAAAATAAATAAGCATATTTCTTGAAAAAACAATATCAAATTTCCCTAACATCCTTACATCATGCTTATTCATGATATTTACTATTTTAAAATTAACAGCACCTTTTATCATATTGTCAATATGATAGTATCCATCTTCTGTTTCAAAATATTTTTTAAGGAGATTCTCCGGAATAAACTGAATACTTCTTTTATTGTATATACCAACATTGGCTTTTTTGATAATTTTACTATCTATATCGATAGCAACTATTTCTATATCTCTATTATTTAGTAAATTTTGCTCGTCTAACAAATTAAGAGCAATAGTATAAGGTTCTTCTCCACTTGAAGATGGTGCACACAATATTCGTATAACCTCTTTTTCTGGCCTGACTTGGTGGATTTGAGGTAAAACTACATTTATAAGTGACTCAAAATGATGCTTTTCTCTATAAAAATATGTCTCATTTACAGTGATAAGATTTACTACATCTTGTATAAAAGATTGGTTGTTCCCAAATCGTAATGTGTGGAAAAAAACTCTAAAATTTTCATAACCATTTTTCTCTAAATATGGTTTTAATTTTTTATTAAAATTATCTTGTTTATTATCATCTATAAAGATTCCAGTTTTTCTATATAAAAAATCCCGTACTTTTAAAAACTCTTTAAAATTTAACATTTTTTAGCCTTTTATTTTCTCAACTGCTAATTTTATTCCAAAAGCAACATAAGGTTCATCGCTAAACTTATCAGTCAATGTTTCCAATAACTCCACATCCTCCAACTCACCAATCTCACCTAAATAATCAATAGCTGTCATCAAAACATTTACATCTTTTTCTTTTTTAATAAGATTAATAAGCATATCTCTTGAGTCTTCATACTTAACATCTCCTAAGATATTTACTGCAAATATTTTTAAATCTCTATCATCACAATCAAGAAGTTTTTGTATAAATGCCTTAGCACTTTCTCCATAGTCTTGTAAAAATGTTATAGCTTTATTTCTCAAGTATGCATTAGAGGACTTTAAAATATTTAAAATAACCTCATAATCATCATCTCGTTTAGGTTTGATATGAAAATTTGCAAAAGCATGATCAATCAATGGATGATCTGTATTTGAATTTTCACCATAATTATTCAGTAAGATATCCAAGACATAACTTATCTCTTGATGATTTAAAATATAATTTAAAGCATCAAGTCTCATACTTTCATCTTCACTTAAGTCTTCAAAAATTTGCTGAGCTTCTACAAATGTTCTAAACATTCTTACTTCATATTTTATATCATTTTTTACAAATGCCATAATCTACCTCCCAAACTCTATTATTTTATCAAGAATTTTTGGGAAAGGTAATACTTCTACTGTACCACCCTTCTCAAAAGCAACTCTTGGCATACCATATATAGTGGCTGTCTCTTTTGACTCTGCTATTGTATATGCACCTTTTTTTTTCAATTCAACCATACCATTTGCACCATCATCGCCAATACCTGTAAGTTCAATAGCTAATATATCTTTACAATTAAAGCTTTTAGCAGCTGAGAAAAATAATTCATCAACAGATGGTACAAAAAAGTTTTTGCTTGTGTTAGCTGCTAGTTTTACACCTACTAGTCCAGAGGCTTTTCTTGAAAAGTGAAAGTGATGACCACCACGACCAATTATAAATTTACCTGGTGTTACAGTTTCATTGTTTTTTGCTTCCATAACATTTAAATTGCTGATTTTATCTAATCTAGTAGCAAATTTATTAGTAAATGATTCTGGCATGTGTTGCACAACACAAACAGGATGTGGATAATCAGCAGGTAGGTGTGTAGCAATCTGTTCAATAAGACCAGGACCACCCGTAGATGAACCTACAAGTACCACTTTTTTTGCTTTTGTTACACGACTTACAACTTTCTTTTCAACTTTTTTTCCTAATCCTGATTTAGTTACATTACCAGCTTTTCTTATTATTAATCGGTTTTTTGATATTTTTGAAGCTGCTGTTACTTTTGATACTATCTCTTCACCTGATTCTTTAACTTTCAGTGTAATAGTCCCCGGTTTCCCAACAAAATCAACTGCACCACAACTTAATGATTCAAATGTAATATCTGCATCACCTTGCGTTAAAGAACTAATCATAATTATTGGTGTTGGTTTTTGTTTCATTATTGCTTTTACTGCACTTAAACCATCAAGAACAGGCATATTAATATCCATAGTTATCACATCAAAACTAGATTCTAAAGCTTTATCTATAGCCTCTTGACCATTTTTTGCAAAGTCTATCTCAAATCCAGCATTAGTTAAAAGTTTGCCAAGTTCTCTTCTAATAAGTGCTGAATCATCAACTATTAATACTTTATTTCCCATTTTAAACCTTATATATTTATATCATTTATTATTGTTGCAATTTTTCCATCTTCTAGTTCAATAGCACAATCAAATTGTACTATTTCACCCTCTTCAACTTGTGCTAATTTTTGTTTTTGCTCATCTGTAATAGATATAATATCTATTACATCATCAACTAAAATATTTAGAGTATCACCTTTTTTTGTTGTAAATGCAACTATCCTTTGGATAGAGTTTGTCCATAAATCAATATCACCATTTAAAGCTTCAAGATTATTTATAACAACATTATAGTGTTCATGTATCTCCGTACGGATAACCCCTACAGCTTTTTCTTTGTCTTCTAATGCAATGTCAATTACAGTTCTACCTTTTTCGTGAAGATGTTTATGGTGAGGGTTTATCTCTCTTTTAATTTTATCCATAAATGTATCATCACATTTTAAACAAGTCATAACTTCATCAAGCCAATGTCCCAAAGGACAAGCGTGTGGATCTAAAGTTTTAGTAAAATCTTTCTCTTGATTTACTGATTCTTCAAGCTCTCTAACCCAATCCTCATGACCTTTTTTAATCTCTGCAATAAACTCTTGAAGCTCTTCAGCCATCTCTTTATAGTGCATCATTTTTCTTAAACTTACAACCGTACCTATATGACCTCTTATATTCATAACACCTAAAATATATTCAGGAACTTCAGGGATCTTTGTAATATCTTTTGGTCTTAAAATCTCTATAATAGATTCAACATTTATTGCAAAATACTTCTCTTTTACTACTAATAATAAATATTCCATCTCTCTATCCTTGTTGCAATTCATCAGCGGATACTGCTAAATCTTCAATATAATCACCCATTTCTGATACTGTATCAGTTATTAAAGTTGCTGCATGTTTTGACTCTTCTGTATTTTTAAGAGATTGGTCTGCTGCCCCTTGTATCTGAGTACTAGCAGTAAGTGCTTCTTCTAGTGATGATTTATTTTTTTCATTTGCAACTATTAAATTATCAAATGCTCCTATAATACCATCTAGACTTTTTATAGCCATTGTAGCTTCATCTTTTAAAACAGATAAAGTGATAAGTTCATTATCTTGGTTATTCATAGTTGTATTCCAAATAGAATCAATTTTTATTATCTCTTCATCAAGACTGTCCATAACATCTTGAACTTTATCCATATTGTTTCCAGCATCTTGGGCAAGACTTCTTATATCTCCACTTACAACCGCAAAACCTTTTCCACTCTCACCGGCTCTAGTTGCTTCTATCGTACCACTTACGGCTAACATAGTTGTTTGAGCATTTGTATTTACAATTTTTACAAAAGTTTTATTAATCTTTTTTGCTTCTTTATCTACAAGTGCCATTTGTTCGCTAGTAACTTTACCTTCATCAACACAATTTGTTGTAAAAGTAAAAATTTTTGATAACTCATCATCAACTTTTTTTAGATTTGCGGTTGAACTGTTTAAATGCTCTAACACTTCTTGTGTATCTACAAGTAATATATCTTGAAGTTCAAGTGAGTCTTCTGCTAGTTTCTGATTTTGTGTTGCTTCATCTACAGTTATTTGAGATGCACTTTCGATTTGTTCTAATGCTGTAACTGTTTGCTGCATCGATTTTTGTATCTCTTCAACTACACTTATAAGCTCCTCTGCTGCTGTTGAAATCTCTTCAGCATCTTTAGCTGCATCTGTCGAGTTTTTTAACTCCTCGGCTAATTCACTAAGTCCAGATGCTGCCTCTTCTGCTTCTTGTAAAACATTTACTTGCATCTCAATTGAGTTTGTAATTTGAGCAACTGCACTAGCACTCTCTTCTGCTGCACTTGCTATTGATTCACTACCTTTGCTAAAATCTTGAGTTTTTTCGGCCAATTCTTCAAATTTCTTCGCACCAATTACTGTAATATCAATAGCTGTTTGAGTATCTGACATTGCACTTTGTATATATGCAGTAATAGATTCACCTAAACTTGCAGAGTTTACAATAAATATTGCAACATCTTTTATATTATGTTCAACCTCCTCAATGGACTCTTGAATATTGCTAACAACCTCTCTAATAACATCTGAATATGATGTTGATGCGGCTGCTAGTTCTCTTGTTTCAGAAGCAACAACTGCGAAACCTTTCCCTTGCTCTTTTGCTTTTGCTGCTTCAATTGCTGCATTTAGTGCTAAAAGGTTTGTTTGGTCTGAAATTTTTGCTATTAAACCAACTGCTTGACCAATATTGTCACTAGCCTTTTTCATATCAGCACTTTTTATTTGAACACTATTTACAGTTTGGGAAGCTAGATGCAGTCTTTTTGCAGTTTCTATAACTTTTTCACCAGTATCTTCAACTGAAACTTTTACAGTTTGAGCAGTTGCAACTGATTCATTTAATTCTCTCATTGTTTTTTGAATAGACTTACTTAAAGCAGTTACTACACTTAAACTTTGTTCAGCTGCACCAGCACTCTCTTCAGATGCTGCTGCTATTTGTTCCATTGCACTTTTTAACTCTTCAACTGCACTTACACTCTCTTGAGCTTTTCCTAAAATCTCACTTGATGTACTATCTATTGCCTCTGAGATTTGCTGTTGTTTTGCTAATGTTCTTGTTTTTCTTTTATTTGCTGTGTCACTTCTTTTATGTGTAGGTGCACTACTATGAGCCGCACTACTATTATGTTCTACGAATGCCATTACTATTTCTCCTTAAGATTGATTAATTTTATTGGGTTAACTACAAATAGTACTTCACCATTTCCTAGTAGTGAAGTACCAGATATATACGGATGACTTTTAAAGTTTGAAGATAAAGGTTTTTGTATGATATCTAGCTGATTAACAAACTCATCAACAATAACTCCAAACTTACTCCCTTGAGTATCGATGATAACTAAAGAATAATTTTCTTTTTTATCTATATCTTCAGACAAAAGATTGTAAAAAAATACCAAAGGTATCAAACTTCCACGAAGTTTTAACATTGGTTTTTTATTTACATACTCAATTTCATCATGTGGTACTTGTACTGTTTCACTAATGGTATCCATAGATAAAGCATAATTAGTAATTCCAAGTTTTATATGAAATACATTTGTTAATGCTACACTCATTGGTAACTCTAAAGTTAATGTTGTTCCAACTCCCAATTCACTCTCCAATGATATCTTTCCACCAATATCATCTATGGTTTGTCTTACAACATCCATTCCTACACCACGACCTGATAATTCACTTATCTCATCCATAGAAGATACTCCTGGATGAAATACTAACATTAGCTTTTCTTCTCTACTCATAGTGTCTAGAGCTTCTGGGTCTACCATCTTTTTTTCTAAAGATTTATTTACTATTTTATCTACATCGATACCTTTACCATCATCTTTTATGACAATATAAACCTTATCTCCAATTGATTGTGCATCTATTGATATCTGACCTTCTGGATTTTTCCCAGAAGCTTCTCTTTCTTCTGGAGTTTCTATACCATGGTCTAAAGAGTTTCTAAGAATATGAATCAATGGATCAGCTAGTTTTTCTATAATGGTTTTATCTAGTTTTGTATCTCCACCATTTCCGCTGTACTTTATCTTTTTCTCTAAAGATTTTGATATGTCTCTTACAAGCTTTGGATATCTATCAAATATGAAAGATAAAGACATCAGTCTCATCTGCATAACTTTCTCTTGTAAAGCTGTTGTAAGTCGATTTATCTCATCATATCGTGTATGTAAATCTCTTTTACTTAATTCTACATTCTCGACATTTAAAGCATCTGCAATATAAGGCAATGAATTTTTTATAACTAAAAGCTCACCAACAGTATCCATCATAGCATCAATATCTTCAAGCTCAACTTTTACTGTTTTGGCTATATGTTTATGTGCTTTTTTCTCGGATTCAGGTTTTTTATTTGTAGTTTTTTCAACTTTCTTTGTTTCTTTTTTTGTTTCTTTTTTTTCATCTGCACTTGTATCTAGAGTTTGTTCTTTTAATACAACATCATCTAAATCATATTGTTTATTCATAGAAGCCAATATATGTTCAATAATTCTCAATAAACTATTTTTATCATTAGAATTCACTAAATCAAAATCTTTACCAAGGTTCGCTTCTAAATTATGCAATATTGACTTTACTTGTTCCACTACATTATCATTTTCTATTGTTGTTAAAATTGTTTTTTGTTGTAACAAAATATCTCTAATAACTGTAACTTCTTTTTGTTCAAGATTGAGTTCTATACTATTGACTATATTTTTTTCTACTTCTACTACTTGTTCTTCATCATTATTTTCTACTATTAAGCCAAGTATATATTCTAAAAGTAGTTTTAATATTACTTCACTTACAGAGTGGTTTTGCAACATATACAACACTCTTTGTATTATAAAACCTTGTTGTGATTCTTTATTTAATATCTCTAAGGCTTTTTCTAAATCATCTTCTAAAGTAGAAAAATCACCACTTGAAGCTATTCTTTTTAAATCTTCTATAAAATCATACAAAGAATCATTTGATTGTTTCTCTATATTTGTATTAAATAATGATTTTATAGACAATGGATATACTGCCACATCTTCCATAAAATTATAAAATGCATCTTCTAGTAACTCTTGATTTGAATACACAAGTGCCACAATTCTTGTAGTCCAATTTAATGGATTTTCTTTCACTTGTTCTGTATCAGACAATACTTCAGTATATAAAGATATTATATTTTCATTTTCCAGTAGGTATAACGAATAAAAAGGATCATTTCCTATTTCTAATGTATCTCCATTTAAATCTAAATCAATAATATAATAGTTCATATCTTGAAATGTTTCAAGCGTAAGTTTTTTTACATCAAAAGGTATATTTGTTATATCAATTTCATCAAAATCATTTTTGAAAAAATCTGCAAAAGCAGGTACTTCATCATCTATGATATTGAGCTCCGTATCTATTCCAACTACTTCAACTTCCTCTTCTTGTAAAATACTAGCACGCATTTTTTTAAATTCTTCCATTTTTTCTTCATCTAAAGGTGCTAATTCACCACTCTCTTCTGTTGCATCAACAAGCTCTGTTACTTCATCAAACATATCATATAAAACTTCTAAAAGTTCACTACTATACTCTATCTTATCATTTCTATAAGCATCTAATAAATCTTCTGCTATATGTGTTGTTTCTTTTACAGAATCAAGTTGTGCTAGTCCCGAACTACCTTTTAAAGTATGGGCAGCACGAAATAAAGCATTCACTGTATCTTTATCTCCATTGCTCAAACTTTCTAAGTTTTTATCTAAATAGAGAAGGTTTTCTCTTGCTTCAACTAAAAACTGTTCTAATATAGGATTCATAAATTCTTCCTAACCTTTTATGTGTTATCAGATGTTAAGTACTTAGCAGCAATGATTAAATCATTGGGACCAACAGGCTTAACTTGATAAAAATTTGCACCAGCATCATATGCTATACTAAAGTCACCTTGTTCAGACTCAGTAGATATCATTATAATAGGTACACCATAACCATAAGATTCACGAAATCTTCTTGCAAAAGAATAGCCATCTAATATAGGCATATTTATATCTACTAAACATAAATCATACTTACATTCGCTAGCTTTTTCTAAAGCTTCCATTCCATTTTCAGCTTCATCTATCTCATAACCAGCTTTTGATAGTATCTGCTTATGATACATTCTAACCGTAACAGAATCATCGACAACCAATATTCTTTTCATTTTCACTAATACCTCCTTATTTAAGTTGATTCTTAAAAGAAATCAACATCTTCCTCTTCTACTACTATTCCCAAAACATCATTTTTTAATTGATTGATCGAACTTTCCAATGAATCTTCTAAATAATAAATATCTACATTGTCTTTGTAAACAAAAACTGTTTGCAAAAATCTTGTAATGTCATTATTTATATATTCTAATATTTTTAAATGTTTTTGCTGTTCATCAGTAAGAGATTCAACATCTAATTCATCCAAGAAGTTTCCTAATATTCCAAGTACTTCAGTCATTTTAAGCATTTGATCTAATGTAGAAAATATTCTGACATAACTATTTATTGTAGATACAATACTATCTCTAAGTTCTACAGTTAAACCATCTAACTCAATCCTATCTACATCTTCTGTAAACTCTTCACTTAAGTGCATTAGCTCTGGAATATCATTTTTAAATGTAATCCACAATAAATCATCGCCTTCTAAATCATTCATAAAGGTATTAGCATTTTTTATATCATGACTTAATCCTGTAATTTTTTCCTTTTCTTCTGATACAATTGCTACATTTTCAGTGACATCATTCTTTTCAACTAAAACACAATTTGTTGTATCTTCTATCTTTGAAGTTGTTAAATAATCTATACGCTTTTTTTGTTTTTCTTTATAAAACTTATCAAACTCTTTTTTATAAATAATATTTTCAGAAACTTTCAATAGTTTATATAATAATGTATTTTTATCAAAAGGTTTGAGTATAAACTGATCAATACCTATATCTATAAGTTCAATCATATAGTTTGTATCACCATGTGCTGATAGAACCAAAATACTTTGTTCTCTATTTAAATTTTTTATCTCTTGAGACATTTCAATACCATCCATCTTTGGCATTGTGATATCAGTAAGTACAATATCTGGTTTGTTTATTTTGTAATTTTCTAATCCTTCTATTCCATTATGGGCAGAATAGACATTAGAAAATAAAAGTGACAACATACTAGACAGTTCACTATTTAATGATTTTTCATCTTCTACTATTAATAGAGATAATGAATTCCCAAAATATTGTAATTCTCTTATTAAACTCAAAATAGATCCTTTACTAAAATATATCTTGTAACTATAAATAAATAATATGTTAAAAAAGTGGTATTAATGATTATTTAGTTAGAATTATTAATGATTTTTATAAAAAAGGTTTCATTAAATGGTCAATAGTAAAGAACTTTCATTATTATTGAAGGAATTAACAATTTTATATATAGAAGATGACGAGGAAACAAAAAAAGAAATTCTGCAGATTTTAAATAGATTTTCTTCAAATGTTCTCTCAGCCTCAAATGGAATAGAAGCATTAGCACTCTACAAAAACAATGATATTCAACTTATCATATCAGATTTAGAGATGCCACTTATGGATGGGATAGAGTTTATTGGAGCAATAAGAAAAGATAACATATCTGTACCTGTTATTGTTTTAACTGCATATAATCACAATGAATATCTCTTTAAGTGTGCAAATTTAAATATACAAGCTTATATTATTAAGCCAATCGATTTTAGAAAATTAAAAGAATCATTGCACACTGCAGTAGGCTATCTTAACTTTACAACAAATATTTTATTGCATATAAATGACCATTTAACTTATGATAAAATAAATGGCATTTTATTAGAAAATGACACAGAATATACCTTAAATAAAAAAGAAAAAATTCTTTTGGACTTGCTAGTAGAAAATAAAAATAAAATAGTAACTTATGAACAAATAGAACAATCAGTTTGGTATAACTATGATGAAGTTATGACAGCATCTGCACTCCGAACTATTATAAAAAATTTACGGAAAAAATCTACGGATGACTTCATTTTAAATATTTCAGGTATGGGATATAAGATAAATACAAAATAATCTATTGATTCATAAATTGCATAAATTTTTTTAATAAGTTTAGATCTAATTCATTTTTCATATGATGATACATAATATTAAATGCTTCAAATGTTTTTAGTGCTTCTTTATAAGACCTTCTAGTTGTAAGAGCGTCAAATATATCAGCGATTGTTAGGATTCTACTAAAGAATATAATTTCATCACCTTTTAATCCTTTAGGATAACCACTTCCATCAATTTTTTCATGATGTTGTTCAATAATATTGAGTACTAAAGAATCGTTTATACCATATTTTTTCAACATCTCAACTCCTAAAGATGAATGTTCTTTTACTTTCAAGAATTCTTTTTTTGTAAGTGTTCCATTCTTATTGATAATATCAAGTGATATCTTTTTTTTACCAATATCATGTAATATAGCAGCTAATCCAATTGTGTTTAAATCTTTTTCTTTGAGCTTTAAATACATAGCAAAGCCTAGTGCATATGTAGATACATTAATACTGTGAGTGTATGTATAGAAATCAAATGTAGTTATTTTAAGCATTGACTTTATTGCAACAGGATCTTCAAGTAAAAAAGCCACTGTATCATCAATGATACTTTTTGCTTGTTCTATTTTCTCAGTGTTTATTTCCCCTGTAAAAAGATCATTCATAATATCACATGTCAATTCATTTAATATTTCTGATTTTAATTCTCTAGATATTTTCTTATTTTTTCTTATTTTTTTTAAATATTTTTGAGTATCTCGTTCATATTTTTCATGATCTTTAAACTTTACATAAATATCTTTTATATTATTTTTATTTATTATTTCCAGTATACTTTTATCATATTTTCGAGAACAATCTATTAAAACTTTATAAATATTATCTTCTACTTTGTAATATATTTTATATTTATATCTATGATTATATTCTAAAGACTTTAATGAAATATGACTTAATTTTACTTTTTTATAACTCATAAAGTTCCTTTTTTAATTTTAATCTGTAATTATAGGAAATTATTATGTTAAAAAAATGTCCTAGTATCAGATAAAAATTTACAATTTATTTACCATTAAAATACTAATATCACTTTTATAACACATTTTTTATTTATACTATAAAATATTATGGAGAAACCTTATGACAAAAGAAGAATTAAAAATAAAATTAAAAACATTAGTTGTCCTCTTTGTTGATGATGAAGAGTTTGTTGTAAAAACTATGAAAGAAATATTTCCAATGCTATTTAAAAATTGTTATTTCGCTAACAATGGAATCGAAGGCGTTGATTTATATAAAAATAATAAAATTGATATAGTCATTACAGATTTAAGTATGCCAAAAATGAATGGTATAGAGATGCTAAAAAATATTCAAAAGATAAACAAGAATTTTAAAAGTATCTGCGTAAGTGGTCACAATGAAAAAAACTATTTAGAAGATGCACATTTCTTAGGTAGTGCATATATTGTAAAACCCATAAACTCCGCAGAGTTATATAAGGCTTTATCAAGTCTCTACTAAGTTCTTATTATACATACAATCCGCCATTAACCTTGAGTACTTCTCCTGTGATATAGCTTGCATGATCACTTAATAAAAATGCAACTGCATCAGCTACATCTTTCGCCTCTCCAAATCTTTTTAAAGGGATATTTTTTGTATATTCCTCTTTGACTTTATCTGATAATTCATCCGTCATTGTAGTTCGTATGTAACCAGGTGTTACAGTATTAAATCGTATCCCTCTTGCACTTCCCTCTTTTGAAAATGCTTTTGTCATACTATTTACTCCCCCTTTTGAGGCTGCATAATTTACTTGTCCAATATTTCCTGTTTCAGATACTATTGAAGAGATATTTACAACAGCTCCAAATTTTTTCCTACTCATCGTTTTTAAAGCATCACGACATCCTATAAATGTTGATTTTAAATTTGCATTAATGACAGCATCAAAATCATCCATACTCATCCGTAAAGCTAATTTATCTTGTGTTATCCCTGCATTATTTACCAAATAACTCATCGCACCATCAGCATCTA
>Ga0105358_10001246_pt1 | contig 13518 bp, 11 predicted proteins | sample GOMGulsemesocosm_5_FD_83509 | JGI IMG/M metagenome (GOLD analysis project Ga0105358, IMG submission 83509) | Methane-oxidizing microbial communities from mesocosms in the Gulf of Mexico - GOM15C Gulf of Mexico | ecosystem: Environmental > Aquatic > Marine > Cold seeps | place: Gulf of Mexico... | reverse complement strand
TACCCACATCAAGTTTTTTCTGGCTAAAGACACCGGGTAATGAGGCGATGGTTAACGCAATGCCTGAGATATTAATTTGATAGTTTTTATACCAATCTTCAATGGTGAAAATGTCGTATTCACCTTCTTTAGTTTCATAAATACCACCAAATAATAAACAATGTCGAGCGGCATCTATTTTTTGACAACAGCTTAAGAAATGCTGGGTTAATTTAGGTGATGATTGTACGCCACCCTTTTTCTCGCCTACTAAAATTACTTTAGTACCAGTAATTAAGTAGGGGGCAATCATAGCGAGAGTAAACGCTAACTCATCTTTGCTTTTTGGAAAGTTAATAACCACTAAATCGTGTTTGATTTTAGTGTTATACTCACTGGTAAAAAGAGTTTTTATTTTACTTTTATATCTATCACTAATAGCAAGATAATCAATGAAATTAGTGTTAAAACATGTGATATTTGCTTCTGGATAATTCTGCAGATAATCGGCTATAAAACCATCTTCTATCAAGTTAATAAAAAGAGGTGTCTTTGCAGATAATAATTCGATATTGCGCACTAACACTTGGCTGATATTTGACATCGACATAAATAGAAATACTACTTGATAAGAGTGAATATTGTATTCTACGGTATTAGTACTTTATTCGACAATTATAATTCTTTAATCCGTATAAAAAGTGCATTGACAAAAAAGCTATAAAAATGCTTAAATAGCGCCGTCCCTAATACTAGCTTTAGAGTTGAATCTAAAGCTTATACCAATCTCACTAAATATGTGATCATTTCTACTGGTTAAAATAACCAACTACGTCGTTGTTTTTCCTGCGTATAAAGTAGATCACCTAATTAATGAAACTGGTATTACTCTAAATTATGAGTGTTTTAGCAAAACCGTCAAAATTATGAAGCACTTGAACTTATACCTGTGTTACTTCAAAATACAGGGTTCAGCTGGAATTAGAAACGTCTTTAGGCAAGCTTTGATTGAAGATAAAACGTTAATAATGACGAGTAAAGGGGCCAGAAGAGGAGCGTTAACCAGGTAATTATCATTGTGTTGTTTACAATGCACAGAGATCAAACTCTGTTGATGATAATGAGGGGGATTAACGCCGAGATGATACTGATTTGATTCGGTATTTATCGGTTGTTTACTTTCTAGCTTTAACCTAGAAAGAGCGGGCTGAATCCCAACAACTGTCACTGTTAGCTAAATTATTTATTTAGCTTATGAGTGGAGAACTTCTGGCCTTTGCATAATAGCCCATGAGCACTGTTAACGCGCTTCCTCGGTTTTTAGTAAATGCCTATAAGTTCTCCGAACCAATCTGCTATTAGCAGTTACACCTGTTCAACTTGATTATGAATCGCTCAGGCTTTCTGAAATGAGCACCTTCAAGTGGAGTGGGTCTATAACGAGTTCGAGAGCAATGAATCAAAATACATTTATAAATAGTTCACCTTTAGCTTCCAATGTTACTGCTGTGAGCGACTGTCAATTATGGACAGCATTAATCACTCCTTTTCATCAAAATGGCAGTATAGACTTTGACAGTTTAGCTGAAATTACCAAGGCACAAGTGCAGGCTGGAAATGGGCTTTTACTACTGGGAAGTACAGGTGAAGGACTCGCTTTAACTACTGATGAGCAATTTTCTATTGTTGAGTTTATTTGTAAGCTACAAAACACTTTATCAATAAAGTCACCTGTAATGGTAGCGGTTGGTGGTTATAACCTATCCGAACAAATTAATTGGATAAATCGTTGTAATGAACTGGATATTCACAGCTATTTATTAGGTACCCCGCTTTACGCGAAACCAGGAGAAGCTGGGCAAACTCAGTGGTTTAAAGCCTTATTAGATACGGCAAAACTTCCTTGTATGTTATATAACGTGCCATCGCGTAGCGGTGTTGAAATTCCAGTAGCTACAATACAAAATTTACAAAGTCATCCTAATTGTTGGGCAATGAAAGAAGCCAGTGGTAATTTGAATAAATTTATCAATTACCGTCAACAATGCCCAAATATTGACATATATACTGGCGAAGATGCCATGCTGCCTTATTTAATCCCTGCAGGTGTTAAGGGGTTAGTATCTGTGAGTGGGAATGTTTGGCCAAAAGAGACTAGACGTTATGTTGAGCTTTGCTTAGCAGGGCAAACTCAAACAATGTTCCCTGTGTGGAACAATGCAGTAGATGCACTTTTTAGTGTTGCAAACCCCATAGCCGTTAAAATTTTGATGCATGAGAAAAAAGTAATTAGCACACCGACTCTACGCGCACCGTTAACCCATAGTGAATTAACGGATAATACTATGTTGTTGGCTGTTGATGAACAAATTAACCAATGGCTAGCACAAGCTAACCAAACTTCTTTTAGCCAAGCTTCTTAAGAGAAGCAATTGAATAGGAATATTGTATGAACTGGCAAGATGTCATAGCACAGTTAGAAACAGGCGCATTGCGCGCGGCCACTCAAGATGAAAATGGTAATTGGCATGCCAATGTTGAGGTAAAACAAGGTATTTTAGCTGCTTTTAAAGCAGGAGTTAATATTAGCTTTGAAGGTAATTATCAAGGTTTTGTTGATAAAAACAATTTACCTGCTCGTCAGTTTAGCCCAGAAGATGGCGTGCGTTTAGTACCGGGCGGCTCATCAGTACGTGCTGGCGCACATGTTGCTCCGGGTGTTATTATTATGCCACCTGCTTATATCAATGTGGGCGCTTTTGTTGATAGTGGTACCATGGTGGATAGTCACGCCTTGATTGGTTCATGTGCACAAGTAGGTAAAAATGTACACGTGAGTGCGGCAGTGCAAATTGGTGGTGTGTTAGAGCCAATCGGTGCTAGCCCTGTTATTATTGAAGATGATGCTTTTTTAAGTGCTGGCGTAGTGATTGTTGAAGGCATTGTAGTGAAAAAGGGGGCTGTTTTAGCACCGGGCGTGTCTTTATCTAAATCAGTGCCTGTATATGATTGTGTAAACCAAGTCATGCGTGAAAAAGGTGCTGAAATTCCTGAGCGTGCCGTGGTTGTTCCTGGCACTCGCCCTGTTAAAGGTGAATGGGCAGAAGCACAAGGCTTAAACATGGCCTGTGCACTCATCGTTAAATATCGTGATGAGCAAAGTGATGCGTCACTAGAGTTAGAATCAATTTTAAGATAATAGTTAGCGACTAACCACCTCGTTGCTGTATGGCCCAATTTAGGCGTCAAAAGTACTCATTGATAGTCATCAACTCCGTGCTTTTTCCTTTAATTTGAACCATACAGCTTAGCGCTGATTAGTCACTGTATAATACCAATGGAAATAATGAATTGACTCATTCATTATTTCCATTGGTATAAATTAAGCTTTATAGCGAAAAACTTTAAAAGAAAATTATGATGACTAAACCGACTTGGTTCGACACCCGTATTGAAAATGCCTTACTTGAACATCAATCACCTGAAGATGAGCAGGGGTATTTTGTTTATCAACTTGACGCCTTAAAAAAACACCTTGAGCAATTACAGCAGCAAGAGGTAATCAAGCTGTGGTTTGCCGTAAAAGCTAATCCGTTGTCTAAAATTATTCAAACGCTAGATAGCACAGGTTTTAATTTTGATGTCGCTAGCGCGGGTGAATTAGCGCAAGTATTAGCACAAGGTATTAGTCCTGATCGTATTTTAAATACCGGCCCGGCTAAATCGAAAAAACAATTGCAAGCCTTTGTTAAGTTAGGGGTGAAAACTTTTGTGGTGGAAAGCTTAAATCAACTTACTTGGTTAAATGAAGTTATTGCTGAACAAGCATTAACTGAGCAAGGTATTGTTGAAAGGCCGACTGTTTTACTACGAGTACAACTGCAATGGCCTGACGGTGAAAAAAATCCATTAGGCGGTAATAGTTTAACGCCATTTGGTTTGTCTGTTCAAGAATGGCAAAACGTGCAAGTAAGTGATTACTCTAATTTAGATATTTGTGGTTTACATATTTTTCAATGGGGTAATATGCTCAGTAATGAAAAAATGTATTCGTTATGGGGACAGATGGTTGCACCACTAACAAACCTTGCCGATGATATTGGCATGGATCTAAAAATTCTTGATTTAGGCGGTGGTTTAGGCATTGACTATTTAAATGAGGGTAAACAATTATCATGGCAGCAAATTATAGCGGATTTAGCGGATATCAAAGCTCAGTCGGGTGTAGAAGAGCTTTGGCTTGAATTGGGTCGATTTGCTGTTGCTGAATGCGGTTATTATGTCGTCCCTGTTGTTGACAGAAAAATGAATTATGATCAAGAACAGTTAGTTTTAGCTGCGGGTATCAATCATATAATTCGCCCAGCGATTACCGACCAGCCTTTCCCTGTGGCGTTATTAAGAAATTCTCCTGCACAAAATCAGGCATTTGATATTCATGGGCCGTTATGTACCAGTATGGATAAGTTAGGATATTTAACCTTGCCTGATGATGTAACCGTAGATGATAAGTTAGTCTTTGGTTATTGTGGTGCTTATGGGTTTACTGAAAGTATGCCCTTTTTCTTATGTCATCAATTAGCAGCAGAATATATTTTTCAAGCGGGTGCTTTGGTCGAAGTAAGATCTGCATTACCTGCGACCTCTTATTTAGCTTAGCATTATACCCATATAGTTCAAGATTCTCGCTCATACATCCTGAAACGCGCATATTGAAGTGGCATGGGTATATATTACCGGAATTAAAATGATGACTAACATCTTTAAAAAAGAACTTATGCATGTGGGCGAAATGGCCAGCGGTGTAAAACTCACCGTACCTGTTTATTCCTATAAGCCGGAAGAAACTACCGCACCTAATGTTTATATTCAAGCGAATATGCATGGTGCTGAAGTGCAAGGTAATGCGGTTATTTTTCAGCTGCTTGAGTTACTTAAACATTGTCATATTCAAGCGAATATAACCTTAGTACCTTATGCTAACCCAATTGCTTGTAATCATAAAAATGGTGAATATACCTTAGGTCGCTTTGATCCAATCACGGGTGTAAATTGGAATCGCATGTATCATTTTGATGACGCGATTATCAAGCCTTTTGTTGATCAGCATATTGATGCGAAGGAAGCTGAAATAAAAGTTGATTTTGAACAACTGTTATTAGATCAAATAGAAAATAAATTAGATCATAATGGTTGGGGACTCACAACGGGTCAACGTATTGCTTATCAATTACAGCGTATGGCACATCAAGCTGATTTAGTCTTAGATCTTCATACCGGTCCTATATCGAGTAAACACTTATACTGTCCAGAATACTCAAAAGCTAGCGCTAGTTATTTCGATATTCCGCATACTATTTTTATACCCAATGACTTTGATGGCGCATTGGATGAAGCTACTTTTTGTCCGTGGTGGAGCCTGCAAGAAGCATTTGAAACTAAGGGGCGAAACTTTATTATGGGTGAGGGCGCTTTTGCCAAAGAAAGCTTTACCGTTGAGTTAGGATCACAAGAACAAATTGACTTAGCCGTTGCTCATGAAGATGCGCTGAGTATTTTGAGTTATTTACAATACAAAGGCGTTATTAGGGGGAAGAACGAACCAGTGTTGTTACCTAAAGTGCCTCAAAATTTTTTACCACAACAAATGACCCGTTATGCCTGTTACCTAAAAGACTATAAAGCGTTGTATTCACCGATGGGTGGCATGGTGGATTATTTAGCTGACTTTGGAAAACCGCTTGCAGCAGGTGAACCATTAGCACGTATTTTACGTATGGATAATTACTCTAGTGAAAGTAGCGAAGAGGGTGGCCCATTGCATAATATTTGTCTTGATAGCGAAGTGCTGCCTATTTTGCATTTTGCCTCAGCCAGTGTGAACCAAGGTACGGAGCTGTATAAAGTGTTTATAAATTATTTTGAGCTTTAACTTAGCGCCAAAATAGCTTGTAGCTGAAATAATAATGTTATATTATCACAAATAACACAGCGCTATTTACATACTTTAATTTATTGAAAATAAGTAACCTCCCCACAAATAATTTAATAACCATGAAGGCAATTGCACTCATGGTTTTTGTGTTATTATTTTTAACATCTACTCTCGCCCATGCCGATCATTTAGTTGATCAAAGAGCAGCGGTTGAACAGCAAGATTGCCAATTATGTATTCAAGGAATCGATACACCACCTGGTTTACCCCAAGTTCAAGAGTTTGTTGTTACACGTTATAATCTTTATACTTCTCATGTAAATACAGCTGATTTTGTCCTTAACCAATTTGTTCAACCGCGCTTACGAGCCCCTCCTTTTTAGTCAATATATTTAGTTTATTTATCTCTTAGCTACGGTGCCGAAAATCAGATGTAAAATTCTGAATTTGACGTGATCATTGAGCAAAATTCTCCATCTATTTATTGGACTATATCATTCATGTTTTTTAAAAAAAATTCCATGCCTTATAACAAGGTATTTACAGCCTGCACTATATGCTTATCTGTATCTGCATTAAGTTATACTTCACCTGTTTTCTCACAAAGTATTTCAGGACAAATTGTTAACCATCAAGATAAACCAATTAGTGGCGCACAGGTTAAAGTTAATGGTCGTGAGAAAGCAATTATTACGAATGAACAGGGATTCTTTACGCTATCAGATTTATCTTCAGGTAAAATTGAATTACATACTAGCGCAAAAAATTACGCCCATAAAAATAAATATATCATTATAAATCAGCATGATATATCTGATTTATCTATTAAGTTATCACCATCAGTGATGGAAGTATTAGATGTATATGCAACGCCGTTACATACATCCACTATTGAATCAGCCTTACCGGTTAATGTGATTGCAGGCGATGATTTAAAACTTAAACAAGCATCTACACTAGGTGAAACCCTAAAAAACGAAGTAGGTGTACACTCTAATTTTTATGGTTCAGTGGCGAGTAGCCCTATTATTCGTGGCCTAGATGGCCCAAGAGTATTAATTACTCAAAATGGCTTAGATGCCGGGGACGCATCACGTGTTGGCCCTGACCACTCTGTAGCAACGGAAACAAGCACCGCAAGTCAAATTGAAGTACTGCGTGGCCCTGCGACTCTTTTTTATGGTAGTGGCGCTATAGGTGGGGTAGTCAATATCGTTGACAATCGAATACCAACATCGAGTGATACAATTGCAGATTGGTTGTTACAATATAACGATGTGTCTAACGAAAAACAGGGATCGTTTTCTATACAAACAGGCCATAATAACATTGCTGTACATTTAGATGCTTTTTGGCGTGATGCAGGCGATTATAAACTGCCGAAAGGTTTTGATTCTCATGAGCACGAAGAAGCACATGAAGAAGAGGAAACTCAACCTACTCATTTAGCAAGCTCAGACTCTCAATCGAGTGGTTTTACATTAGGCACTAGCTATTTATTTGACCAAGGTTTTATTGGGTTTTCTTACGGCACCATGGATCGAGATTATGGTATTCCAGGTCATAGTCATGATGAAGATTCAGAAGAACATGATGAGGGATCTGAAGGCATTGAGGAGGGAACTCATGCTGAAATGACGCAAGATAGATTTCAGTTGTTAAGTGAAGTGAATTTTGATCAGGTTTTTATCAAGCAGTTAGCGTCTAAGTTTGCTTATACAGATTATCAGCACCAAGAAATTGAAAATGGCGCTATTGGCACAACCTTTACGAATAAAAGTATGGAGATGAAAGCTGATTTGTATCATCAAGAATATAAAGGTTGGCAAGGTGCATGGACACTTCACTATAAACACTCTGATTTTGAGGCTGTAGGAGAAGAAGCATTTGCTCCCCCATCAAAGACCGACAGTTTTGCTATCGCTTGGTTAGAAGAAAAACATTTTGGTGATCTATTGTTACAGCTTGGCGCTAGAGCCGAGCAAGTTACCATTAATGCTAGCGATACCATTATTGGTTTCTCAGATCACGACACACAACAGGTATCATTTTCACAACAGAGTTTTAATCCCCTAAGTACTTCGTTAGGTTTAGTTTGGGATTATCAATCAGGATATAATGTTGGCTTATCCTTGGCTGTATCACAAAGAGCACCGTCAGCAGCCGAGCTGTTTTCTTTTGGTTCGCATATTGGTACAGGCACTTTTGAAGTTGGTGCAATGTATAACATTGAGCAAGAGGGTGATGAAAACCATGCAGAATTATCATCACAAAATCCTGATGTTGAAACCTCATACAGCGTAGATTTAACTTGGCGAAAATTTGAGGGAGATTTCGGCTTTGTTGTCAGTGCTTTTTATAATCAGATTAACGATTATTATTATCAACAAGATACTGGTCTTTTATTTGAGAGTGATCACGATGAACATGCGGTAGGGGATGATGTTGAACACGAAGAAGGCTCACCTATCTTAGTTTACCAGCAAGATGATGTGAATATGTATGGGCTAGAGGCCGAGTTTTTCTATCAAATTACCGGTTCTGTAAAAGCGACTTTATTTGGTGATTATATCAATGCTCAATTATCTGACGGTGGTAATTTGCCAAGAATTCCGCCCATGCGACTTGGTACCTCATTGCAGTATCAGGGCAATAGTTATGATGGTGAGTTGAGTATTAACCACTATTTTGATCAAAGTAATATAGCACCATTAGAAACAGTGTCAAAAGGTTACAGTTTGATTGATATGAACATGAATTATTATATTGATGGTTTAGGTAATGATTTAGTCGTCTATATTAAGGGAAGCAATTTAACGGATGAGGTGGCTAAAGTTCATTCTTCATTTCTAAAAGATATATCGCCACTGCCAGGGCGCAATTTTAGCATAGGCATACGGGGTAGTTTTTAATAAACCCCCGAGATACCTCAAAATGCGCGTTTCAGGATGTATGAGCAATTCATAATCAAGGCTTATTCTTTATTAAGGGGTCTTCAGGATCATCTTTTCCTGCACCCCCTTTTCTTCAATGACCACCTTGCCTACAATAGTTTCTAATGCCAACTGAAAAGTGCAGTTTGCTTGCCCTCAAAATCCTGATATTTATTAAGGACAGTGCGCGGGCGGATGGATTTTTGGTTGGAAAATTATTCATAGCTTTAATAGCTTTAAATGTGTTATGTGATAGCTAATAACTGTGATAGCATGCAGGTTATTACTCAAATTAGGGTAAAAAACTAAATGTAAATGGGTAACAATAATTTTAAAGCACTGTTTTTTTTATATACGGACATTTCACCTAAAAAAGAAGAGATGAATATGAGTCAAGAGAAAAGTTTTTCGCCTTCCGAAATTTTACTATCGACGACTGATTTAAACAGTCACATAAAATACGCGAATAAAGGCTTTTGTGATATAGCGGGCTACTCGTTAGAAGAAATGAAAGGCCATCCCCATAATATGGTTAGGCATTCTGATATGCCTAAAGCAGCATTTAAAGACTTATGGTCTAATATACAAGCGGGCAACTCATGGATGGGGCCGGTTAAAAATAAATGTAAAAATGGTGACCATTATTGGGTAAACGCCTTTGTAACTCCTATAACAGACAGTAGGGGTACAATAATTGAATTTCAGTCAGTCAGAACAACACTTGATGAAGAAGTGAAAGCGCGCGCAAAGGCTATTTACCCACGTCTTTGTGCTGATGAATCACTAAAAAGAATAAAGATTCATACCGATATAACCTTATGGATACAATGTATTTTATTTATATTGGTTGTTACTTCAGCGCTGCCACTTGTTATCTCTAATGAAAATTTCTGGGTATCACTACCTAACCTTATTATTTCTGCTGTTGGTGCTGGTATTTTTACCGTTTGGCGCAAGAAATATAAAAAAGCCGTTCAATCGTCTAAAAGTATTTTCGACAATGCGTTAATGGGGTATTTATATTCAGGTAATAATGATGATATTGGTTGTATTGAACTCGCGTTAAAAATGCAAAAGTCGCAATTAAATGCCGTTGTTGGTCGTGTTACTGATGATTCAGGTAACATAACCACATTAGCTCAACAATCATCCGATACGGGTAGTGAAGTTGCTGATATATTGAACCAACAATCGAATGAAACTGACCATGTTGCTAGCGCTATAAGCCAAATGTCAGAAACTGTTCAAGATATAGCAAAAATAGTGACACACGCCTCAGAATCATCACAACAAGGCTTAGATATCAGTAACGAAGGTCAACAAATTGTATTTAAAACAGTTGAAGCGATTAATGAGCTATCTGAGCAGCTTGCCGATGTGGATAGTGCTATTAGCCGTTTGATCAATGGCACTAAATCAATTGAAACCGTGTTAACTCAAATTAGTAGTATTGCAGACCAAACAAATTTACTTGCTTTAAATGCAGCGATAGAAGCTGCGCGCGCAGGTGAACAAGGTAGAGGCTTTGCTGTTGTCGCAGAAGAAGTGAGGGCGCTAGCGATGCGCTCTCAACAATCTACTGAAGAAATTAGTACACTATTAGGTCAGTTACAAATCGAATCTGATTCTGCAACCAATGCCATGGATAAAGGTAATGTTTTATCTCAAACCTGTGTTGAGTTAGCTAATGAAACGGGAGAGTCATTAGAAAAAATAACGAATGAAGTGTCTGCATTAGCTGATATTAGTGCGCAAATAGCAACAGCGGTTGAAGAGCAGTCAGTTGTTACTGCGCAAGTGAGTGAAAATGTGGTATCGATCACGGATATGGCGACTAAAAGTGAAGGAAATAGTCTAGAGGCGGTAACGTTAAGTCAGGATTTATTGCATAAGCTTGGCGAGCAACAGAGTTTATTACAGCAGTTTAGGTAAGATTCTTTTTCGATTACCTTGAGAGCCTACAGTAAGGTGTTAGAGGTAATCGGATATTTGGCTAAAGAAGAATTTACTTTTGTATCACTTTTATTTTAAATAAACACTTACTTTGTCTTGAGTCAAAGTAAGTGTTTTAATGTTTCTATAATATTAAAACATTCTCTATACCCATACCACCTCAAGATGCAGTATTCAGCGAGATTTTTAAATACAAATATACTTTGTGTTGAATCAAAGTAAGTGTTTTAATTTCTTATATAATATTAAGTACTCTCTAATTGCGTAGTTTTTTATGACTAATCAGATTTTCGTTTTTCTAAAAGCACTATTAGGTAGTTGCAAAGATCTATTACCTATTATTCTCGTTATTGCATTTTTTCAATTTGCCGTACTGCAACAACCCATGCCTAATGTTGGTGATATTTTAGTCGGTTTAGCATTAGTTATCTTAGGGCTAACTTTCTTTATTTATGGTTTAGAAATGGGACTCTTTCCCATTGGTGAATCAATGGCGCAAGCCTTTGCTAAAAAAGGTAGCATTAGCTGGTTACTCACTTTTGCCTTTTGTTTAGGGTTTGGCACTACGGTTGCCGAACCTTCTTTAATCGCTGTAGCAAAAGAGGCTGCGGTTGTGGCCGCATCAGGAGGCATTATTGCCGACACTCTAGAATCACAACTTTCATATGCAAACGGTTTACGTTTTACCGTTGCCTTTGCTGTTGGTTTTGCCATTGTCGTTGGTGTTTTACGTATACTTCGCGGTTGGCCAATACAGTATTTAATTCTAGGGGGTTACGTCATTGTGGTACTAGTGACGTTAATTGCCCCTAGTTGGATTATTGGCATTGCTTATGACTCTGGTGGAGTCACTACCTCAACAATTACGGTTCCCTTAGTAACCGCATTAGGTGTTGGTTTAGCTTCAGCAATAAAAGGGAGAAACCCGATGATTGATGGTTTTGGTTTGATCGCTTTTGCCTCGTTAACACCAATAATTTTTGTAATGATTTACGGTATGGTGATTGGTTAATGGACTTATTTTTTGAATTTTTAAATACCTTAAAAAATACCGTTGTTGATGTATTACCTATTATATCAATAATCTTGGGTTTTCAATTGCTTGTTATTCGCAAGCCTATCCCTCATATCAAACAAGTAGGTTTCGGCTTTCTTTATGTGCTCATTGGTTTAGCCTTATTTTTGCTTGGTTTGGAAAAAGCATTATTTCCGTTAGGAAAAATGATGGCAGAACAATTAACTGCACCAGAATTTATTCATGCTGGTGAACAGGTCTTAACAAGTATTCATTGGTCAGATTATAAGTGGGTTTATGTTTTTGCTGCGACAATAGGTTTTAGTACCACAATTGCAGAGCCATCACTTATTGCTGTAGCTATTAAAGCCGAGGAAGTTTCTGGTGGTGCGATTAGTGCTAATCATCTGCGTATTTCAGTTGCTATTGGTGTTGCTGTAGGTATTGCATTAGGGAGTTACCGTATTGTTGTTGGTCACCCACTTCATTATTATATTATTGCCGGTTACGTTGTTGTAGTCATTCAAACCTTTTATTGTCCTAAATTAATTGTGCCATTAGCCTATGACTCTGGTGGTGTAACCACATCAACGGTAACCGTACCTTTAGTTGCTGCTTTAGGGTTAGGTTTAGCTAGTACAATTCCAGGACGTAGCCCTCTAATTGATGGCTTTGGTCTTATTGCTTTCGCTAGCTTATTTCCTATCATTGCCGTGATGGCTTATGCACAATTAACTGAAGCCAAAGCACACCGAACTAAAAATAAGTTAGAAAAAAGACAAAAACTTAAGCAAAAAAAACAGAATGAACGTAATTTAAAATTGACAGAACAAGACTCCTTAATAGAGTCTAAAGAAGACAAATAAAACAGGTGATCACATGCAATTCAAACTAATTGTTGCCTTTGTTGACGACGCTGTAACAGACGACGTTATGAAAGGTGCAAGAATGGCAGGCGCAACAGGCGCAACCATAATAAACAACGCCAGAGGTGAAGGTGTAAATCGCCAACGTACTTTTTTTGGTATGCAACTTGAAACACAAAGAGATGTATTACTTTTTGTTGTTGAACAACATTTATCAAGAAAAATACTTGAGCGAATTAGTCATATTGCTGGTTTTGATGACGATCCCGGTAAAGGAATCGCGATTCAATTAAATATCGAAGATGCAGTAGGCGTAGCTCATCAGGTAGAGCGCTTAAAAGGTAAAGTTGAGGAAGAACTATGAGCCATAAGTTAGTACAAGTTAAAGATGCAATGACCACCAACAACTATCAATTTGCTGATGGTATGATGACAGCTTCTGAGGGCATTAAATTAGCGAAAGAGCATAACGTTAGTACGTTGATTATAAATAAACGTGATGATCAAGATGAATACGGTATTGTAATGCTTGCAGATATCGCCAAAGAAGTACTCGCAAAAGATCGTTCACCCGATCGCGTGAACTTATATGAAATAATGGCAAAACCCTTGATCAGTGTATTACCTGATATGGATGTAAGGTATTGTGCACGATTATTTGAACGCTTTAGTATTCACCTTGCCCCCGTCATTGAAAACAAAGAAATTATTGGCATGGTTGACTATACCAATATGATTTTTAGTCAAATTGAGTCATCATAATACGTGCCTATGCAGATAAGACAGGAAGCAGTCATTCCCGAGGTGTTTTGTCGGGAATCCAAGCTTAAAGACAAT
>Ga0105358_10001245_pt1 | contig 13524 bp, 22 predicted proteins | sample GOMGulsemesocosm_5_FD_83509 | JGI IMG/M metagenome (GOLD analysis project Ga0105358, IMG submission 83509) | Methane-oxidizing microbial communities from mesocosms in the Gulf of Mexico - GOM15C Gulf of Mexico | ecosystem: Environmental > Aquatic > Marine > Cold seeps | place: Gulf of Mexico... | reverse complement strand
GATTAAATGAAGATCAGATAAATTTAAGGAATAGCCTTGAGGGTAAATGGTTTTGTTAAACTGTTTTTCTACAGGCTCGTTAACTTATGCGGGGGAATTAGATTGCCTTCGCTGTCGTAATAGTTCTGAGCGTTGGCAAATCCCATCTTGGCCAACTCAGACAAGATACGGTTTTCAGTAACTTCTAGAGAGTCCTGCGCTTTAAGCAGAGCTACCTGCTGTGACAGTGAAACAAAGAGGCTGATACTCGGGTTTGCTCGAATAAGCTCGGATGCTCTTGCGCTCCCGTCCTTACCTTTGCCCTTACCATCCCTATAAGCTTGCTCTTGATTGTTTCCTGCTGCCAACGACTGAGCCATGAGCAGATGACTAGGCTTCATCGAAAGGCCTAACTCTTCAAGCTCTTGCTGTTTGGTTTCAATTTCAGTCATTGTTCTTTGACTCTTGGTAGCGAGCTACTAGGTGAGAACCAAAGAAGAATGTAGATATGGCTGCAACCAAACCACCAACACTCAATGAGGTAGCGAGGTTAAACCACACCATTGACCACTTAGGGTCAATTGGGTACGTCATGCCAGTCATGAAAAGCATGATTGAGTAGAATTTGATGAAGAACACCGCTATTTCACGCCGAGCTTTCGATCGATCGGTGTTCTCAGAAAGGGTGTCGACTACAAACTTTTGAATGCTGGTGATCGTTGAGGCATCTAGATTGGCTCTTTCCTGCTCAGTGAATTGCTGATTACCAATCCAGCCACCTACCTGAGTCAGAAGACCCTTATCTTTATCAAAGATGTCATCAACGGTTTTTGGCTTCTGAGTGAACCAACTCCAAAATCTCATGGATACTCCGGTGAATAGACAGATATGATTAACTCGAACTCTTCGACACCTTCAAGCTCAGACATGAACTCTTCAAAGCCCTTACGGGAATCACCAATCTTCAAGGCGTTGTCCCAAATGGCGTGGCGTTGAGCGATTAGAATGCAGCCCTTGCTGTTTTCGATCCCATTACCGGGGTGAAACAAAATGTAGGTACGGCCGTGAACATCTTCAATAATGAAGGTTTCACCGTAGGTCGGTGAGTTAAAGCGCCGACAGATGTAAACCCCTTCGGGAATACACGACACTTCGGGAGTATTACCCTCCCAAGGTCGCTCAAGAGTAGATAGCGTCAATCCACTGGGCATGTGCAAGCGGCCCCATACTCCATAAGGGGTATAGCTTCGCTTTAGTACCAGTGATTTCACATTAACTACCATTTACCTTAGATAAGAACTCATGCCAGGTGGCGTAACACAGGAATGCAACCGCGCTCATGATTCCGGTTGTTACCACTTTGGTCTTTACTGTCTTCCACAACTCAGCTTTCGCCTCAGCCTTTTCTATCTGAGCCTGGATAAAACGATGGTGATCTTCATGCTGCTCATTGTGGAGCTCATGCCGGTCGACGAGAGTCTGTACAGCTTCGGTAAGTTGCTTTAATTCGTCGGACATAAAAAAATACCCGCGATGCGAACAAAGCGGGTCCAATGAGAGAGATCTTATTAGTGGATTTATTGCCCGGTAGGACTCGAACCTACAACGACTTGCCAACTAAAGGGCAGATGAACTACCAATTGTTCTACGGGCGGAAACAAAAAAGCCCCAGCGGTTTAGTCTAGGGCTTCTTCGATTCGTGCTACAGAATTCGCAGTCAATTTAGACAGCGTGGGATATTTGTACCATGCTGGAACAAGAATTTACAAGGGTAAATCTGAGTAAATATACCTCAAGCTTACTCATATGTATTTCTATCAATTGGATTTTCGATAATATCCTTAAATCTCGGTACATCATCAATCCCAAGAACACCAAAAGGCAAAAGTAGCGGCTTGTCTGGATCGCGAGGATCTACAGAATTCCTGCAAAGACCCTCTAGTAATTTTATCAAAAAACCTATCGTCTTATCGGGACTCACTGGAATCGGACCGCTCATGGGAATACTCCCTTCAAACCAACGATATATATCAACGGTTTCCTTTGCCTGACAGTGCACGCATTCCATTACCCATTTTAGCTGCTCGAGTAGTTCACGAACCTCGCCGGTCGTCAAATGATCAAAGAGAAAATTCTCGTCTCTTAGTCCAGCAACAAGTTCGGCCAGTTGATTGTAGCTCCAAACCATTCCAATAAGATTATAATCATCTGACTTCTTGGTGTCGGCCCAAGGCACGAAGTTCTGCGGTGAATTTTGAGGAAATATCTGATGATATAGCTTCGCCCGGTTGTCAACGATAAACTCATTCGTCTCCAAGCTACCAATCAGCTCAAAAAAATCATCCCTGTGAGCAAGGTAGTCCCGGAAGGTATTTACTGAAATCTGGAGCCTTATCTGCCTCTCGGCTTGATCAGACCTGAAAGCTATGGTCCATAGAACTAGGGCTGCCATTCCGATCTGCAACAAGGTCACCACGGGAGAAAACCAATCTGCCGAGTCTTTGACGCATTCTATCTCGAAACAAAATAGAAGATTGTTACTAGCTACGATGCCTAGCCACAACAGAAAAGCAGGTGCTATGCAAATTCCAGCGACACACCAGAACTTACCCTGCTGAAACATTCCTTTTACGCGATCACTCTCGCTCATGGCGTTATTTTCCTTAACGATGATCGCGAAATGTTATCAGGTTATGCGGCCTGTTTCTCCCGATAATCTGCAACAACCTGAGCTACTAGCGGCAAAGCTCTGCCCGGCAACGGTTCCAGCCAAGCGCAAAGCTTTCGCCAAATAGGCTTCCATTCTCTATTCCATCGTTGAATGTCTGTTTCACAACCGACAAGCTTTCGAGGGATTGCCATATCTGTACGGCACTCATGGCCGCGATCGCGCCTGGCTTCAGCGTGCATAACCAGTCGAGCCAGCAAACGAACTTTGTCTTGATGGGCTTTATCTGAGCGCCGCTCGTTATCCGTCCACTGGTTGTACTCGGCCATTAGATAGCCAAGCAAAGCGCCCCGCTCTCTGCCATTTCGAATGCCATCAGTGTAGGCAAACATTCCCCATGCGTATGCGATAGGGTCTGAATCCTTTACTTGTTGAACGGCGCGCTGAATTATCGCTCGCTCACAGTCATGCATAATCTTGCCGTCGGCGCCTTTTGAGGTAAATTCAACATTGAAGTGGAGTATCTGAGCCGCTGCGTCCTGCGCTCGTACATCGGGTAGGTAGGCGTCATGCCATGCTTGTCTTGCGCAAATAAACTTCATGCTGTGCGACTCCTCTTTGGCGCCAATGATAACCACCCAAAAAATGCAGCAGCGCGCGTATCTTCGTTGCTTCGTGCACTCCAGCCGGTTAACCTCTCGAACAACTCCTTTTTCTTTGCCCAATTACCAGACTGAGGGCGATGGAGAACCATAGGAATCTCTCTTTGCTCCAGTTGTCGGCATAGCTCTACCTGCGCTTGCTGGCATCGCCCGATAGACATCGCTATCTTGGACACGTTGGCCCGACTGCCTTTGTTATTTCTACTGTAGACAAACTGATTTGCCATTACATTTTCAATAGACACCAGGCATGGCGAACTTTCGACCAGCGACAGCACTTCCGAAAGGCTCGCCATTAGAAGCTCTTGCAGCCTACCGTCGTCATAAACTGCAACGCCGTGTCGGTCTGCGTCGGGGTCAATTCCGATAACTCTTCTTGGATAGCTGCTTTCACGTTTTGTGGCACTGGAAGGCATTGGTCTTCGATCATCTTTAGCCATAAGTACTCAGGTTCCCCAAACTGATTGATAAATGCGCGTCGAGATCCGCGCGTTTTTACGCTGTCACAAGCCAAACAAAGCGGTATGCCCGCGTAATGCCCCACATAAACTCTCTCTAAGCCGTTATAAAGCTTCTTTGATGAGCCATAAATGTGATCATAGATACTTGGGCCGTCGGTACCGCAAGCGACGCAAGGAAGCTCTTTGACTAGCCCAATAAACTTTCTTTCATTCGCACTAGCCGCTGGGCTTTGCTTAGTAGATTTTCGCCGCATAGCTAGTCGTCATTCCCCGGATAAAGCTTGTCATAACCTTTAGCCGTTGGTGTTCTACGCTCATTGACGGCAAGGCCAGTCTCAAGCCATACAGAATAATCAGGGCACGTTAACTGACATCTAGCACATCGCGGACGCTCGCTACAGTCATCGCAAGGCATCACCTCTTCGCTGATCTTTTTCGCCACCAATGAGTGCTTGGCCATGTTATGCCGCCTCTTGCCGTTTGAGTTTTGCGTACTCGCCTTTTGACTCGAGGACTAGACCGTCATTGGCAGCTTTCATTTGAAGCCACTCAAGAACCATGTAGATCTCGCCCCGCTTCCAGTCGGCGGAGCTGGTGTAATCGATCTTCTTGCCGCCGGTCCACGGATTCACAATCTCATGAACCATGAACGCTTCAGCTCTCTCGCCGTAATACTCGCGCTTAACGACTTGTTTCATACCCTCAACAACGGTTTTCGGCACCATTTTGATGTGCGTCTTGGTTAGATGCGCGGCGTACTCAGTAAGCCAAACATGAAACAGAGCATTCTGATTAAGCGAACGATCGGCGCCGATACGAGCCTTCGGAAAAGTAAGATACTTATGCTCTTCAAATTGCTGATCGATATGAGCGAAGAACGCCCTTTTGGTGTGCTCGCTGTTTACTGTCCACGCTTCGCCGCTCATTGACTCACCCATAGTTTCGGTTGTGGTTTAACGACCATCATCACTGGCAATCTTTTTGGTGGATGCAGATGGACACGAATCACATTCCCGTATTGGACGAGGTACGTTGAGCCACGCTGCCCTTTTGGGCGTTTTATATTGGCTAGAAACTCAGCCTCTTCGACGGCCGCCTCGAGTTCCGTAAATACCGGTGAGTCGGGTTTTCGCCCTCTGTATCGAGATACTGTCTTCACTACGCTAGACCTTGGCCAGTTGGCCATTTTGCGCATCATGGCGTATTCCAGCTTTTCGAAAGCGCGTTCGCTACCGGCTAGCTTTTTGATTTGATTCCCTTTCGCCATAAACTCATCGACGTCGCGCTGTAGTTTTGTACGCGCCCTGTCCTTAGCGGTAATGTTGTGCTCTGCCGCCCAAGTAGGTTGTTCGCCGCGGTTGACGGTTAATATGCTCATTGAGCGGCCTCCAATGTTTCTGAAACCGGACGATTCATGTGTGCGGGTAAATTCAGATACAACAAATTAGCGGAGCGGCGACTTATCGGATCGCGAGTACAGCCGTCCTCCTTCAGTGTGTTGGAGTCAAGAAGCTCGCGAATTCTGGGGCACACCACGTTGATAGGCATCCCAGTTGTTTCAGAAAGTTGCTTGCGAGTAACGCCGGGCTGCTGATTGATTTTTCTCAGTAACTTACAGCGGTCTTTTGCCGCTTTGCCCGAGTCGTTCTCTTCGATGTACGCAGCTAGCGATGTGTTACGAATCATGTTCTTTCCCCTAGAGTCCAAGCATTGATTTCATGTTATCGATTTCGCTCGAAGCCACTTTTCGGCGGCGGTGAACTTGTTTTTCGTCAGTCAGCTGTTTCGGTTCGTCGCGGTCTTTGAATTCGGTGTACATGCCAGCCCGAGAAACTTCACTCGGCGCTTTACCACCGGTGATAATTAGCCCAACGATCTTGTCGATGTCTAAGAATCGGTAATCGCTGTCGCCCTGCTGCCGCAGTCGGTGAAAGGCGTCTAGGCCAATGTCGATTTGATCTTTGTGAAAATTCATGAGGTGCGGCGTGAATTCCTTCTTCACCAAGCCCTCTGTTTTGTCGTCAGGCATCAAAAGATCGTACTGCTGTGGTGTAATCATCTTCAGGCGAGCAAACGTGTAAGCAACGGCCTTGCGCTGATTGTCAGTGAGTTGATCAGCTCCCATTGGCGCTTTAACGCCTGTCGCTCGGGAAACCGCTTGTCCTAGTGTTGTCGCCAGTGGTTGCATGATTATCTCCCTACCATTCCATTGCTTTTTCAATGTCGAATATTTCAGCGTTTCGATCTGCGCGTTTTTCTTGTGCAGATTTGTACTGCTCTCCAGCAACCGCTATCGGTCTTTGAGATTGGGCGAACAGTAGATCGAATTTGTCGCGGAATTTACCCAGCGATAGAATGTTTGCTTTCCAGAATGAGTTTGCTCTTGCCCATTGCCAGAGCGTTTTCATCTCTTCTGGATCTCGGTTGTCACGCTCTCGCATGAGTCGGCAGTCTTTCGCCCAAGATTCAAGATTTGGTTTTTTCAGGTTGGGGTTGTCAGCTTGCAGAGTGTTCAGAGCCCATTGAGAAAATCGCATATCCCAATCGGTAAACTTCGGCTTGGCCGGAGTTGGTGAAGTATTGTTTTTATCTAATCTATTCTTATCTAATCTAATCTTATCTAGGGGGTCTTTATTTGTTTTTGTCGGACTTTCTCCGACACCCGCTGTAGTAAGGGTTTCAGCTTGATTTTCATTTTCTTGAGGGGGGTTCAGCTTTTTCTCGACCCCCTCCTGCTTTTTTACCAATTTGGCCGTGTAATCATCTGCGCGCTTGGCCAACTTGAGACAAGAGATGACGCCTTCTGACATCTCAAAGAGGCCCAACTCAGAAAACTTCTTCATCATTTCTTCTACGCGCTGAGCTGTGGAGCACGTATTTCTCGCAATTACTCTAGCGTCATGCTCTAGCTCAAAAGTAATATTTTCTGGGCCTACGTTGCCTGCAATTAGCTCAATGCAGTACCAATAGAGTCCGTAACCTTCCAGCCCATAGTCGAGTAATATTTCTTGCAGCTTTGCATCCATGTTTGCGTCTGCATCGTGCTTGAACCACTTCATGGCCTACCCCCTAATAAATACTGTATATCCAGTCATAGTCGCTGGCGGTTTTTAAAAAACCCGAGATTCAATGGAGAATTCGGGTTGTTGGTTATGCGGCTTTAAGTCCTGCTAGCTCAGTTGAAAGGTCTACGGCTTTAAAAAGTCCGTCAGTTGCCTTTTCAGCTTTGATCGCTGTGCTAGGCTTCATGCCGTGAACACCATTAATCCAACCGCTGACTGTGGGTTGAGAAACCCCCAAAGCGACCCCTGTTGCCGTTTGATCACCGAAGTGAGTAACGAGAGATTGGTATATCGTTTTATTTTTCATTGCCGAAGAATATAAGTATTCTTATTCATAGGCAATAAGTATTCTTATTTGATGCTATATAGGCGGGCTTATATGCTGCTGCTCATGACTACTGAACTAAGAGAACGGCTAAAAGCAGCCCGTAAGGATGCGAAGCTCACACAGAAAGAAATCGTGACTCGCGTGGGTATAACGCAACCGGCATATAGTGAGCTTGAGACTGGGAAGTCTGCTTCCAGCGGCTACCTACCTCAGATCGCCCGAATATTAGGAGTCGACGCTCATTGGTTGGCTACCGGCAAAGGAGCAAAAACTTCTGGTGGATCGGCCGACAGCCCAACCGCCTCAGGAGAGCGAGCCCTCCCACTACTACCTATAAGCTCGGTGTTTGCCTGGCTGGAGTCGGATCGCGCCGACGGAAGCAACCAGAAAGCTGCTGTCAGCATTGCTATGGGATCAGATTTGAGTGATAGATCTTATGTTCTAGATATTCTCGACGACAGTATGAGCATGCTGGCCCCCAAAGGCTGCCAGATCGCCATAGACCCTGATGCTGCTGTAGAGCATGGGAAGATGGCTGTTTATCACCTGCCAGAGCACAACGAGACGTACCTTGGCCTTTACATGAGTCGGGCAGGTAAAGAGACACTGAAATTCTTGGATGGGTCAGACCCTGTCCCGTTAGAAGGTGCCGCCTACTGTGGCAAGGCGCGGATTCTTCTGGCCAAGGAGCTATAGCTTCGTCGTCACCCGCCGTTAGCGAACTGGATGCCAGCTAAAGCCAAGATCAGAATGCGGCACCCCGAGGCGCCAAGAACACATTAAGACGCAACTAAAGTTGGCAGTATCGGTCTATACTGATCTATATCGGAGTAAATATGGTTGCAAATATGCAGTAATACATTTACTTTTAAGTTAAGCGTGCTTACAATTGCGCCCGCTTTTATTGTGGTAATACCCAACTAATTCCACGTATTAGAATTAAATAGACAATAGAGCTTGGGCCCAAAAGCCCTTATAAATATATTTCCTTGTAAAACAGGAGAACAGGGGAAAACAATGAATACTCAAAACGCAGAGGTCATCATCTTCGGTAACTTAATCGAAGCCGGTCAAGACAAGAGCAATTTGGGACAAACGCTGACCATGGATAAGGCAGCTCCCTTCGAAGCAGGCAACGCTCCCAGTGTAATTGCACCAACGAACCGACAACAAGTTGCGGAAGTAGCTCGTGAATTTGGAGCTCGCTTTAAAGCGGCCATGCCCTCATAAGACTCACAACAGTTTTTAAAATAGAGTGCGAAAGCGCTCTTTTTTTTGCGTTAGAATAAGGACTTTCATGCTATATCAAGATTCCGTCCACATGGATGTTATAAGTATCCTGACTTTTATAGACGAGTTCACCAGTGAAATAGGTGTTCAAGGCGTTCAAATAAACAGTCACGACATTAAGACCATTTGCGTGGAAATGAGAGCAGAATTCCCGCATGTAGACGGCCTAAGTAAAGCTAGCGTCTTCAAAAAAATGGCCAATTTTGTCGCCCACTTTCTCTCCTATAGCCCTATAAAAACAGGGTTCCCTGAAAACGCAATCAAAGGCTATAGCGGCCGATTCGATCCAAATGCTGTCATAGCACTAGATATGGCAATACGGTGCATCCAAGGGTCGCATATCAAAGGGAATAACGGCAACAGCAAGTGTGTGGAGCACCCAATATATCTTTCAGACCACTCATACTCTGACATCATATTTTCCTTGTCACAGGGTGATATTAAACCCAAAAGTCATTATCACCTTCTAGCGGTATTCTTTGAGCAGCTAACGTACAAAAGCAACCCCCACTGTGAATACAAACCTGAAAACGGGCAAGAACAGTCCTCATCCTATTATCCTGGACCCCACCCTGTTGATGGCGGTGACGACATGGCGGGCATTTAGATCCCAAGATAGCGTTAGAGCTACAAACGCTATTCCCTTACCTGAATTACGAATAAGTTTGATACCCAGCCCGCCATGAGCGGGCTTTTTATTGTGCGGAATTTGGGTTGGAGGGTCTATCGGCTGCGTTTACTGACGGCCCTCTCTGTTGTAGTATTTGTATAACCCCACACAGGGCAAGGACATGTACACAACACTACTTGGCAAGGAGCTATTATGAAAAAATCGGCATTACTCTTAATTTCAATATCCTTTATCAGCGCACAGGCACTTTCCCACAGCGGCCGCACCGACTCATCCGGCGGGCATAACTGCAGCTACAAATCTCAGCAAAAAGGACTTTGCTCTGGTTACCACTATCATGGCGGCCTTAAGGAAAGCGGCACAAAAATAGAAAGTGAAGTAGAGCAAAAAATCTCCAAAGCACAGCTAAAGATGCCTACAGCTCCAGCAAAAACCGCTTTACCAACGACTTAATATCATTACCTCTGTACGCCTCTAGCCCGCTATCGCGGGTTTTTTACCCTCCAGACCATAAAAACAAGCATACTTATAATTACAAATATAGGAATACATGTTGACCTTAGATATAAGTACGCTTATATTTGGCTCCAAGTTAAGGAAAAGCACGGAGCTAATGAGATGCAAACAGCAAACCCAAATGGATATACCGCCGAGTACGGAGCTTATCGTTTAAGCAGCCCTGTACTTACTGAGGCCGAGCACGATGTCGCTATTCGTCGTATCGATGGCCTTCCTCATAAGAAGATCGCTAGAGAGCTTGAGTACAGCGAAAACAACTCAAAGAAAACCTCTCAGCGAGTCATGGATAAGCTAATTCCTCCGGCAAACATTCACGACAATCAGATTCAGCCGCGCACGGTGCAAGAGCTCATTAAGGCTTTGCTTGAGCGCAAAGAGCTGATCTTGCGAGTGCTCTCTATTGCTGAAGTTTCATGGGTGCTTTCATTTCTAAGCAGCGTCGAAGATACCGGCGCTACCGCCCTCCTCTTCTCTCTCACCGCAAAAGCCAAGTAAGGATACTGACATGCATGCTCAATCATTAAATGCAGCCTTTGAGGCAATCATGCCTTGCTCGAACACCTTTGCAGAGCTGAACCGCAAGAGTGACGACGACAATCGTTCCGCTGACCAAATCAAGTTTGATGAAGACAAAGCCATTAACAAGGTTTTGAAGTTCGGTAATCACTGCAACGTAATCGCTGAGGCTATTTCAGAAAGTGCTGAGTCAATCGACTTTGATCGTATTCGTGATGCAGCGCTTAAAGGTGATGACCTTGAATCAGGCCGCATCGTTAATCGCCTTATTCGCGACTACGCAAAATCAGTCGCTCAAGCCAACGGAAACTTGTGAGGTAGTCATGGTTCGTAAATCGAAATTCAAAAAGACTGGCTGGTTTGGTCGCGAAAAGATCACTGGTCACGGCGACACCCCTGAAAGAGCGTGGATGGATTGCATTCAACGAATTGAGCTAGCAGTAAAGAAGGCTCGCCGGGCGTCACAAGCCGAGCTAATCGCTCATCGAATTTTTAATTCACAAGAATGGAAAGCGGCTACAGCCGTTTAGGAGAATGGAAGTGAACAATCTAACCCAACAATCCGGCGGATTCTCTTTGACTCCGACCACAATGCAAGAAGCCTTCGATATGGCTAACTTGATGGCCAATAGCGAGATGGTTCCTAAGGACTATCAAGGCAAACCAGGTAACGTTCTTGTTGCTGTTCAAATGGGCGCCGAGCTTGGCCTGAAGCCTGTTCAGGCGCTGCAAAATATTGCGGTCGTTAATGGGCGCCCTTCTGTTTGGGGTGACGGGCTTCGCGCTCTCATTATGTCTGCTCCCGATCTTGTAAACATCGAAGACCATCTCGATCTTCAAACGATGACGGCTACCTGCACCATCACTCGTAACGTTAACGGGAACAACGTTCTATTTGTTGGTCAGTTCTCTCAGGCGGATGCTCAAGCCGCAAACCTGTGGGGCCGCAATACGTGGAAGTCTTACCCGAAGAAGATGCTTGAGTGGCGTGCCTTTGGTTTTTCGGCCCGTAAAGCTTATGCGGATCGCCTCCGAGGTATTCAACTGGCCGAAGAAATGCAGGATATACAGCCCTCCGCCGCCGCACCAAAAGAAATGGGCGCCGCCGAAGTCGTTGAGCCTGACACCTATCCAGCAGCCGATTTTGAAACCAACTTCCCAAAGTGGGAGAAGGTAATTCTAACGAAGAAGAAAACCGCCAGCGATCTAATAGCCATGATCGAAAGCAAGGCACCTCTAACTGAAGAGCAAAAGACCCAAATTCATAACGTAGGGAGTAATGCAGCGTGATTATTCATAACGTAAAGCAAGGCACTCAAGAATGGCTCGAGCTTCGCGCCAGATGTTTCACTGCCTCTGAGGCTCCCGCGATGATGGGTGACTCCAAGTACACCAGCCGCGAACAGCTTCTTCGCGAAAAGAAATTGTGGATCAACAACCCTGATGCGTACTTCAAAGAAAAGCTCTTTAAGAAAGGTCACGAATTAGAAGATAAGGCGCGCCCAATAGCCGAAGCCCTTCACGGCGAAGAGCTTTACCCGGTGACCGCCACCAGCGAGGACTATCCTAATTTGCTGGCCTCCTTTGACGGCCTTACGTTGATGGAGGACTATTGCTGGGAACACAAAATGTGGAACGCCACATTAGCGGAAAACGTCCGAAATCAGATGCTTGAGCCTCACTATTTCTGGCAACTTGAGCAGCAGCTCCTGGTATCGAAATCAACAGCAGCTATGTTCATGACTTCTGACGGTACCGAAACCAATTGCGTCTACTTTTACTATGAAAGCGTTCCTAGTCGTCGCGCTCAGCTCATCGCAGACTGGAATCAATTTGAGGCTGATTTAAAGGGGTATACGCTGCAGCCCAAAACCGAGGTTATCAAGGCAGATGATGTTGAAGACCTTCCTGACCTAGTGGTTAACGTAACTGGCGCTGTAAATGACTCGAACTTAGAGGTGTACAGAACAAGCGCCCTAGCGTTTATAAGCGCGATTAACACTGAGTTAGAGACTGATCACGACTTTGCGGTAGCCGAGAAAACAATCAAGTGCTGCGACAAGTCTGAAAAGCTCATCGAAAAGGCGAAAGAAGCCGCTCTCTCACAGACCGCCGATATTGCCAAAGTATTTGAAACGCTGGATGAGCTCAAAGAGTCTATGCGTCAAAAACGGCTTGAACTCAATCGTTTGGTGAAGTCTCGCAAGGAAGAGCTAAAGAAAGCGATCCTAAACAACGGCTCTAGCGCTCTAATCAATCATATCAACGAGATCAACCTTCGTTTAAGCAAGGTAATGCTACCTGCCATCGAAGCCGATTTCGCCAAGGCCATCAAAAACAAGCGCAACCTGCAAAGCATGAAAGATGCTGTTGCCGACGAGCTCGCCAAAGCCAAGATCGAAGCCAATCGAGTGGCGGCAATAATTGAAGCCAACTTGCAAACGCTTGCGACCGAAGCTGAAGGCTTTGACTTCCTGTTTAACGACCTGCCTCACATCGCCACCAAAGATGCTGCCGACTTCATCAACTTAGTTAAGGCTCGAATCACTGAGCACAAGCAAGCTGAAGAGGAGAAAGCCCAGCGCCAGCGTGAAGCCGACGAGAAGGTCCAGCTTCAGCAGCAAGCTCAATCCACTGAAGTAACCAGCCAGACTGCGCCGGTCATCAAGCATCACGTTCAACCTACCGAGATGAGTAAGAGTGCTTCAGAAGCCGTTTCCGGAGTTCACTTTCAATCGAGAGAGTTAATCGTTCCCGTCACAACCTATGACGAGCGCGAACATCTTCGATACTTCTTCGGTGACGAAGGTATGCACGACCTCTATTGCGACGAGCACGGCAACGAGTATGAGTTAGAAGTTGTTGTTCGCCGCGTAAAAACCAAAACCAAGAAAGCAGCTTAAGGAAACTATTGTGACTCACACCGTAACAGGACGACTAAATAAGCCCGCGCGGAAACACGCAAACCAAAGCGGTAATGGCGTTACTTTCTTTGCCGATATTGGCGAAAGAAATTACAACCGTAAGACCCAGCAAAAAGAATGGACCAACTACTCGGTCGCTCTTTTCGCCAAAGATAATCAAGTGGGATTCTACGAAACCGCTTTGGTTGAGGGCGCTATTGTTTCGGTGACCGGCACAGGTTTGCTGATCGATATGCCTACCGATCCTCAGTACAGCCCTCGCCTTCAGTTGATTGATTCGAAACTGGTGTTTGTATCGGGTGGCGCGGTAGGTGCTCCAGCGGCAGTTCAACAGCAAGTAGGCATGGCTCCTCAACAACAGGCACCACAACAGATGGCGCAGCCTCAAGGGGCTCCAGCCGCTCAGGGCTTCGATTATTCTGGTTTCGCCCTCCCGTGCTAGCGGTTCAGATGTCAAAAGCCGGACGGACAATGAAAGCCCTAG
>Ga0105358_10001241_pt1 | contig 13533 bp, 14 predicted proteins | sample GOMGulsemesocosm_5_FD_83509 | JGI IMG/M metagenome (GOLD analysis project Ga0105358, IMG submission 83509) | Methane-oxidizing microbial communities from mesocosms in the Gulf of Mexico - GOM15C Gulf of Mexico | ecosystem: Environmental > Aquatic > Marine > Cold seeps | place: Gulf of Mexico... | reverse complement strand
GTAATGAGCTCCGTCGGATCGGCTAGCCTACTTAGCCCATATACATGGACTTTTATTTTGGGAGTGCTTACCCTTGTTTTGGTCTTAATTGTGCTGAAGGTCTTGGAAAGTAAAACCTTTTTTAACATCAGTTTATATGACCTTTTTGTGTACGGTGGCATGATGGTCTGCCTTCCGGGTCTGGTCTGGATGTTTCTGGGATTACAAATAGCAATGTGTATGGCTATGTCGCTATTATGTTTTTTGGCTGGCTGGATGAGCGACCATACTGAGGAAGATGAAACTGATTGTGGTTGATCAAACAGTACTGGGTGAGAATGGGGTTCCCTATAGATATAGAAACATCACTCTTGACAAGAGGGTGTGCTGGGAAGTGCTTGGAAAGAACAGTGTATACAGAATTATGAAAGCCGCTGGACTTCGTTCGCAACGAGGTTATTAACGGAACAAAGATTGTAAACTGGTAACTCGGCCATGCAGCTATAAACACTCTAAGCTGGAAGGTCTAGATCAATCGGCCAAGTCAGTCGTGGATAACAGATGATACGTATATCCGCATGCACCGAGGCGAGCTTTGCCTCGCGATTTTGATGGATTTGTTCTCTAGGCAGGTTGCCGGTTGGAGCATGAATGATAGGCCCAAAGCTGACTTAGTATTGACACGCTTCTAAGTGCTTTGTTGCGACGGCAAGCCGTAGGGTAGGGGCTTGATCCAATCCACCAAGGGGTTGATATACTTGCTCCGGTAGACGCGTATTGGCCCAAGACCAAAATCTGAAATCGAGTGTGTGTAGGCGGGGATTCTGTCACAACAATACTGTTGCAGGCAGCTTCATCTCGCGACTTAGTACCGAACGAATAAAATTCAGTGCTAGGAAGGAAACGCGATTGCTGAGATTCAATCACATCGAATCTTTACAGCCAAATTCATCGTCCTGGAAACAATGGTAGTAAATCGCCAATGGAGTTTGAAGTGCATTATTTTCTAAAGCCATCGATTGTCTAAAAAGTAGGGGCTTGGCACCCCTGGCGAGTCAGAAGGCGTTTGGTCTTGCGAGCCATGAATAAATAGCGTTTCCATCACCATCGTCATCCACTATTACCTCGAACATTGTAATCGGCGTGTCATTACCCGCTCTACCTACAGATTCTGAGAGTATTACTGTTCTGGGGCCAATTACACGCCCATCTCCTAGTGAAATAATTACTTCTGCCGTTTCAGGCGAACTGCCAGCGAAGTAGTTCACCCCGATTGTATATTCACCTGCATTGACATCCTCGCAAGCTACAACGTAATTCTCGGGACCATAGGAAGATGTATCATCAACATCGAGAAACCCATCACTACCAACTTTGTTTCCATAATAGATATGGCTGCCATCAGGTTCATATGCATGGAGGTCTACATCGCGACTTGAGCCCCAGGTTAATGTTGCCCTTATGGAGCCTGTACCCCCGATTGATTCAGGGTATTCAAGGTTGTTTACCATCGCATACACACCATTATCTATTACAGCCATCGACGATAAAGCTTCATTGAAATATGAATTCATAAATCCGTGATTCCTTATTCCTCTTGTGTCACCTAGCAACCCGGGGTCATTGTCCAAGTTCGCTGGCAATACGTCTTCAAGAATATCAAGCGCAGCAATAACGAAGTCGTCGTAGGCCGTAACGTAATCAGCATTGTTCGAAGTATATGAAGCTGGACTAGCTACGCCAAAGTAACTAATACTATTGCCCCACTCTGGATTAATGTCGATTACCGCATCTACTGCCGTATTAGTGAATAGATTGCCTTGGCTGTGAGGAATGATTAGCACACGCTTTCCAGCCAGCAAGTCTGATTGATAGAACGTCAAATGTCTAACCTCAGTTATTGCTGAGTCTTCAATTGCAGATGAATTGAAAGCGGTAGCGAGCTCTATAAATTCCCCCAAAAGTTCTCCTTCATCTGGGAAAGTGGCAAAGTAATGTTGAACTGTTTCAATACTAAAGCCACTGACCAGCAAGTGATAAAGAAGGTATGGATTCCCGCTTATCCCCTCTTCATCCATCTTCTGTTGAAAGACCTGCGCCAAGTCAACCAGATATCCTTGCGATTTATTTGCCGCAGAGAAAAAGGCATACTCCCCACCGTCAAGTTCGCTCAGTGCGGCCTTATATCTCAATTCTAGGGCTCGTGTTGCAGTATTATTCATAAGGGACGTGCCCGCAATGCCATTTGCAAAATAAACGTGATTTAAGTTTTCATTAGAATCGCCAATTGAGCACCCATTCAATGCGGCATTGGTAAAGGAGGACGAAAATGTAATAGCGAAAGATAGAGCGATCATAGACTTATTCATCTTACGGCCCCACATTTTGCGGCAGACGACAGGTCGCCGGATCAGCATCAACTGTACGCTGCACTTTTCCTGAGAGCTTAGCGTCAAATTTTTCATATGCTTGTATTCGTTCTGTTGTGTTCAGAATTAGAGCTTCCAATAAACCAGACTCTTTCTGCACATTCATATCAGTTTGACTAAAGTAACAAGCAACCAAGACGGCCATTCTTTCCGAAGCAGCTGACACGACCGTGTCATCTCCGACCTCTCCAGCATTCAGTACTTCTGTATAAATCTCAGTCGCTCTGCGGCTTACTTCTCTATTAATAATTGAGAGCGGGTATCTATCTAATATGGCTATTTCGATATCATCTCTTACTCCATCATTGTCAGAATCAACGCCCAATAGTGTATTGTCACCATTGGTTGGCATGGGCGGCAATCTATTACGGTCAATCTCTTCTACTCTTACGTTTGCAGTACTCGAAGAGGACGTTCCATCAATCCCAGTTACTGTTAATGTAATAGTCATGGTGACGTCGTCAGCCAACTCACCGGCTTCAATTGTTGCTGAAGAGCCATTAGAAATAAAGTGTATTCGGTCACCGGAGTAATCTCCCAGGTTGAAGTCCCAGGCATAACTTGCGACACTGCCATCAGCATCAGTAGACGTTTCACCAGAAAGCTCTGACACGCTCCTCTCATCAAATAGTAAGCCACCTGTTATTTTGGCGGTCGGTGATTGGTTGACTGGTATGGATTGTTCATCATTCCTGCCGCATCCCTGAAGTAAGACAAGAACAGAGACTGCTATCGCAGTATGTTGAAGTTTATTTCCAATTTTTGATTTCATTACTGCTTCTATCCTTTTAATTATTATCCCCATTTATAGTAGAGCCAAAATAGTCATTCCGCTGTTTAGAATTTTGTTAACAGCTTCGGATGATGTGTTCATCTTTACATGCGTTTATAGCTTTTTCATTATAACTACCGACAATACACGAATTCATAATATTCCCGACTGCTTATATTTCTTAATTTTTACTTGGGCCACGCTAAGATAAGTTGATTGGCGCGCAGATGAGGGACTCGTTTTTTGGCAGGTGAAGAATTTTTTGGTATGTGTACGTTGCGACAATGGCAGCTGATCTAATGATAGCTAAAGCTCAGTACAATTCTATATATGAAGAGAGGCATAGAGGGGGCAGCTTCCGAAGAAAACTGACCCCACTTAATGTGATATATTCGGTAGTCCGTCTAGAAAAATCCGGCCATAGCGTAAGCAGTTTTATTAAACATTAGGTCAGAAGCTTCTTCTAGCTTCAGGTTAACTTTGTTGGCAGTGGTGACAATTCGAGTTCTATACTCTTTTCGGTCACTAACTTCAGAAACCGTTTGACGGCTGGAACCGCTATCGGAAACCTTAGTATCAACCTTTGTATCTCTACGCACCATTGCTCCGTTGGCGGCGCGCTCTTTGATCTGTATATCGCAGACAAGCATGTAGTAGACATCTTTTACCAGCGCTCCCGAAATGAACTCAGCCGCACCGCCTGCCAGTCCGCCAGCAACCGCACCAGTGTATCTACTTGATCCATTGGCTGAGGCCCCTATTGCAGCGCCAGCAAGTACTGAGCTGCCCATATATCCACTATTTAACGCGGATTCTGCGGCCGTAGCACTAGATTTCTCCAAATTAAGCACATAGGCAGCCATTTGAAAATGTGCTTTATCAGGATCATCAACAATTATATAATTTGTATCGAGGTTTTCAAACTGCGTAGACACGAAAGTTTTAAATTTTCGTCTATCGAATTCCATTACACCACTTTTAACATCGAGATAAATCGTACGCTTCTCTCTGCTAACGGGGTCTACAAAAATTGCGGAGCTTGTCTTTGTTTGGACGTCCAGTTCTTTCTTTGAAAGGGCTACTTGAGTAGCAGCGCAGCCGCCTAGTACGAAGATTAGCGTGGTTGCGAGCACTGCCGGCAACAATTTATGAATATTTGAAATTTGAGTGAGGTGCACGATTATATCCTTATAAGTGGGAGGTAGGGTGAAAATTTTTAGTTACCAGTAGCGTCCGTAGTAGCGGTAGTGGTATCGACAGTCTCTATAAGTACGCCATCCGTAGGAGGCGATGTTTGCGCAGGTGTATCCTGGCCGCCATTTATTCGGAGCTTTAGAGACCGGCTTAAGATCCTTCTCCATGCCCTTTTTTATGTATTCATCGATCTTGGCTTCATCCTCAACTGAAAATGGCTTAGCCATTACTTCTGCATTGAGTTTTTGCTGCATTGCCTTGATGTCTTCATCAGAAGCCGCATGAGCGTTGGCAAAGGAGAGTGTCGCCAACACCAATAGAATTAGCTGACAAGATACAATTCGATTTTTCGAGGGTAGGGCTATGAAGGGGGGTTTATTGAAATAAAATATCATGAAAAATCCTTTTATTTTTAGATCCCACGCGAGCACAAACTCGAGAGGTGGCTAATATAATATATACTAGCCATGATTATCAAGGTTTTTGTGTTTATTGCGTATTACTGTCCCTGTGAACACCTCCCTCAAAAACGCTTTACCAATAGACCTTTCATTAAAATTTAACAAGAATTCCCGAGCTCAGTAACTGGACCGAATAGTTGACCTCAACTAGTCTCAATAGCTCTGGGGCGTTTGTTGAGTCCGTTTGGCCAGAATTTAGCCCGCATGGTGAAGACGCGAAAACGAAGGATTGGGAGCATGAAATCGCTCCTGAATTAGCCAAGAACATCGCTGGTCGGGTTGGGCTCGGTGCTGTTGGTGACTTTGTTAGTATAGGTTTAAAGAAGCAATTAGATCCTAACTACGTTCAGAGTAAATCTAAAAAGAAGAGCGCCGTAAAGGGGTTTTTGTGTGTTGATCAGGTTCACTCGTTAGCGAGAGGTGCTTTTTTTAGCAAGCCTAGTGCTCTTGGAATGTTGGTACCGTTGAATAGGAAGCTTGGAGCAATCAATGATTCGGTGGAGCAGGTGTCACTTTATTCCAGTTTGTTTCAAAAATGCGGAAGTGAATTGCTGCCCGTAGCAAATAAATTGAGTAGTGAATTAGCCCTGTACCGATGACGGATTCTAAAAGTTGGACAGGGCCGCAGGCCGGAAAGGTAAATGAACTTCAGTAATTGTTGGGAAATTTGTTTTCAGTAGCGGTGAATTCAGGTACAAGAAAACCGTCTGAAGGTCATGTAAGAACGATAATTACCAATATCGGTAAAAAATCAAATAATTTTGTACCTAATGACCCAATCAGGCGCTATAGTGATTTCGTTAAAGGTTTCTAGGGCGAATTGAAATAGAATGCAAGCTCTTTGCGATAGCCTCAGTGTCGGTGACTTTTATCAATTTGCAGATGATAGGGCCGCTAAGTTGCCAACGCCGGAGGTTCATCAATGCCGTTAATTTTTGAGCCGGACCAGGACGATGGTCTCAATGTGTATCATCTTTTGACGAACCTCACTATATCCAACGTACCTCCTAGGTTAAATCCTAACTACGCTTGGGTGAGCCATGTCTAGAAAATTATTTATTATCTCGCTTACAGTTCTTTATCTCCTTCTTGAAATCCCCCTAAACTTTAAGATACTGAACACTATCGGGGTCTACTCGAGCGCCTCAGAAATTTTTGATATAGAAGTTGTCGGAAGGTCTTTGGCATCGTTCGGTGCAATTGTGTTCTTTTGGAGTTTCCTTGCTAAAAGGGAGTCCCTTACCTTTAGAGGGATTACTTACGAATTAACACTCAAAAGGTATATTTTTGCTTATGCGGTAAGCTTTTGTTTGATATTTCCTGCCGTTTATGGAGGAATAGGGTTTGTGATAGATGTTCTGGCTAGGGTAAGTGCGGTTGAACAAAGATCTCTTGCCGTAAATAGCAACCTCACCAAGCAGGCGTATTCTATTTCGAATCAGAGTAGAGACGATTCTTCTTCCCCAAAGGAAAAGACGTATACAGCCCTTTTGGGATATTTGTCTTTCCGCTCCACATCGAACACTGGTCGCACATACACTAAATCAGAAGTCTACAGCATCACTATGGCTAACTTTAAAGGGATGCGGGACCCTCTATATAGAGCTTATGAGCGTATTGGCGCATCGGTAGATGAGGCGTGGGGCAAGTACACCAAATCAACTAATGAATACCGATCTGTGGTTTCTTCCGGTTTAAGGGATGTTAAAGACCTATATTCTAAAATAGTCTACAAGGATGCCAAAGCGTTTTACAACGATGACTATAAATCCTATCGAGAGATACTAAATACTAAAGAGATCCAATATTACGGTAGAAAAGCGGTGATAGCCGGTCTTGCAAGAGGCATTAGAGATTCAACAAAAGGGGCTATGCGCTTGAAGGGCGCTAACACTCCCAAGAAAATACAGCCATATCTATACTCTAATGTGTTTAGACGTTTACAATCCAAACTGAGAGAGGTTAACAAGCCCAATTTGTTGGCTGACCTTCCGGCATTTGACTCTATGTGCACATTTTTCACAATATATGGGGACCGGGGTGATAACAAAGGCGGAAACCTCAAGCTAACGATCGATATACCGAAGCGCGGACCCAAAACAAACGTTTACCACCTCTATCACAACATGGCGAGGAACTTTAGCTCCAATAGAAATAATGGGGCATCAGTTAGCTGCAATATTTCCAAGAGAGTCGTAGATCGAGTTCTCTATCAGCTTGTCAACCATAAAGGAATATCAGAAATGGGAGTATCTCCATTTTTCAATTCTTTTGAATCATTAATAAATGGGGCAAACGGCAAACCTTTCCTCTCCAAGGCGGCGAGAACCCGTGAAGCGAAAGACATCATTGCTCTATTGCCAGAAAACTGGAAGCTTGGTGATGCTCGTACCTTTAACAAGGTGGCATTGGCCTATATTAGTAAAAGAGCGCTTAAAGGTTGGTCTAAAAAAACCACAAGCTTAGGTTTTTCTGATCTTCCTCCCAAAATGACAAAAAAACAGTTTTTGGGAAGTGACTATGTTCAGGCTAAAATTCAGCACATGTCCTCTGATGTTTTTTATCGTGGAATGCCGCTTTATGTAAGCAAGGCTAAATTCAACCAAACTATTTTGCCAAAACTTGCCAAATCAGACGCGCTGATGACGTGGCGATCACTTAGCGACTCTTCTATCTTGTCTGATGGTCGTGAGTATGAAACATTCGGGAGGAATAATATTAAGGCGTTGATTGTTCCTGCTTTTGCGCTGGGTATGTCTTTGTTGATGTCGATCCTGAACTTAATTAACTTATTGGTCCAAGTATTATCAATGATTCCGTCCGTTAAACTAAGGGTTTTTTTTGCGGCATTTCTTTTACTGGTTAGCTCATCGCTAACTTTACATGCGGCGTCTGATTCTAAAGTTGGTGGAGGAAAAGATTATCCAAACCACTATTCTGCATTACGTGATAGGTCTCCTTTTGAGGGAGCTATAGTGAAGTGCTTGTTTATCACCCAGCCAGTTATATATCCTCTGGGACGAGCGACTTATCCTTATGCCAATGAACTGGTATTCGATAAAATTCTTGAGGCGGAACAGTATATAAGAACAGCCACGGCAGAGATTGTTTTTAACTCTGTCGTCGCTAAGGGCGAGTGGGTATACGGAGTTGGTAAATCATTAGCTAAGTATCCAAATGACCTGATTACTTTAATATCCCACGGCATCTTTGAATGGCTAAATGGGTAGTCGCCGAAGTCTCGTTGTGAGTTGAATCAGGAATTCATGAGCGTATATATTATTTGCGAATGAAAGACATGTAGATATCATGTGTGGTGCATGGACCAGACTTTCGAGTCTTACCCTTAAAGGCCAGGTCTGACCGTTAATTACTATAAAGATGGCCTCGGTTTTATCAGGACCTAATTACCACTTCTCGCCGTAGAGCGCATCGTGAAACTTACGGTTAGGTGGCAAAAAATTTAACGCAGAACAGCAGCTGTATGCAACTTGTGTAATGAGACGGATTTCTTGATTGTTGGTTCTAAGGATAGAAGTGTATGCCACATGATATGTATGAAAGTAATCCGCAGCGTTTGTCTATGTCCTCGTTGGATCCAGTTACTACTGAGGCCCGAAACGATTTGCAGTGAGCCACTCAATTGGCGGCTGATGCCGTTTTGAATTCCGGGCTGGATGATAGGGTTGGGCCAATTGCTGTGGACCTGATTGACACCAATTTGGTCGCTCATCTGGAAAGTGGGCTGGTAGATGTTGTGCGTAGTTGGTTGGCAGATGTCGCACAGTCGGCGGCGAAATTACTGGAACAAAACGAAGTGGCTCTGCAAAATATCGCCAATGATCTGTTCGGGAGAGAGAGCTTGACCGCGGATCAAATAATTGCTCTGTTTACAGACAGTTGTGATCTTAAGATAGGAGAGCTCGGTCATTCAGTCGATGTTTACAGGGTCGAATAACGAAAAATGTTTCAAGAGTGAGTTGACTATTTCTCCTATAGTAGGTCCTTTAGGCCTGGCGGTCCGAGGTGTGCCAAATTCGTCTACTGATAGACAATCACCTGAAATTGATAGTCAATCACCCTTGCGCGGCATGTTAAAGGTAGCGCAGGCACTCTACAAACGCCAAACCTATATATCCACATGAGGTTTTTGTGAAATACTCGCAAGTCGATAAAGATAGAATTAAATGGTTTCCTAACGGCGACATGTCGTTAAGAATTTTGCCCGTTAAGTCTTGGTTCAGCGGGACCACTTATTATGATAATTCATTAAGGTTCACGATTGATGAATTTAATGAAATGAAGTCCGGAAATGACGTCGTGGGCGCTGCCAATGCAGACCTTAAAGGGCGCGTGGTAAAAGAACCCCTTATCGAAAAGATTAAGTCTATAATTGGATCGTTTTTCAGATCTCGAAAGTCTACAAAAACATTTAAGTCGGCTAAAAAACTCTTCCTATTAGTTGTTGCTTACATTGTCTGTGGCGTGGCTTTTACTGGATTCACCCATAGTAAACGTGAAAAAGTTGACTATATTTCGGGTTCTGGCTTTCTTATGCCGTATGGTTGGAGAGACCCATCATTTATTTTAATGGATATATTCTCTAATCAATCCCCTAGGAGACGGACTATACAGCGATATGAATATACACACTTAATCAATATCGGCGTAAACAAGGAGATGACCTTTAGAGTCCATGACCGAGTAAGCCTTGCTTCGCATAAGAGGTCTTTCGGATATTTTCTCAGAGCCAATTACAATGAATTTAAATTCAGCGGTGGATCAGAAAAATCCGGGTTGTTCTCAGAATCTGCCGACTTTGGTGATAGCCTAGCAAAGTACTACCTATTCTGCGATACATCGAAGTGTCTTTCAGTTTTTTTTCTAATTGAAGGGTATAAGAGTTATTTTAATAGTGGTGATACAATGGCCCGCGAAGATGATTTGGCATCGAGGATAATGTCGGCAGCAAAATCATTAAAAAATAAAAAATGAGTCTCTCACTATTACTGAGATGTACGACAAGCTATTTCAATATCATCTTCATTCAAGCATTATAGAAAATGCTGGGCAACTTAAATATATTTCGCTGTAATTTGTCCTAAAACCTTGCGATATTACGAGTTTTAGGAGGATATTATATCGAATCGGAGACGGCCTTCGAGGCGGGCAGAAAACTGAACCCTCTTCGCTGGTTAAAAGACTTTGCGCGTTGTGAAACAATTGAGGGGGGCTTTGAGCCCTGATGACTTCGAATTTGAGAATATGAAAACGGCTTAGGTAACGAAAAGGTGGCAATTAACTCGTAATATACCAGGCAACGGTTGTTAAGATCGCTTTGCCTGTAGTAAATTGTACCCAGCATGGTAGAAGTTATGCCTATACTCAAAATAAGGAGTGGAGTATGTTTGAAGAGCAGTTACAGGATATTACAATTTGGGAAAAGCGATTAGGATTCTTTGAACTTACAGGAACGGTATTGAGCGCGAGTAGGCACGAACGTACCTCTACTCAAGTATCCGGTGGCGGCAGTTATAATGGGCCAAATGGCAGAGTTACCAGGGATATTAATGTCAGCACGTCCTCGGATATGATCGAGACTATTTGGCTTGTCGATGATAAGGGCAAAGAAAGCAAGCATAAATTCGTGAACTATGAAATTAGAGAGGGATCGGCTTTAACCATTATTTATTGTACTGTCGGTAACAAAGAATCGGGATGGCGCGTTGCTGTTGTAAATCATAGTGAGTCAAACGTGGTCGATTTTGGAGCTCTCGATAGAATAGAGGATAAAGAATTTACCGGTCCCCAAATGCTCGGCGTGGGGGCAATGATGATCGGTCCAATTGTTGGTGCCATTTTGAATGAAACTTTTGGTCATTCTAATCTTTTTATGTGGTGTTTGGTGGGATTCTTTGTAGGGCTTGGTATAGCGATTTTGGATGCGATTTCAAATAATAAAAAAGCCACTGCGCTATTAACCAGCCATATCTCCAAAATGGGGCAGGGTATCTTGAAAGAATTTTCCCAAAAAAATGGAGAGGTTGCAAATGAAGCTAGGCTAGAAACAACTGCACCAGCCAAGTTACTAAGTAATTCCATTGCCGACGATTTAGAGCGACTATATAAGTTAAAGGCCGATGGCATTATTACTGAAGAAGAATTCTCAGCATTAAAGGCTAATTCGCTCACAGCAGTGTAACGTCCACTTTATAAGCGAAGGCTGAGCCTTATACACTCCAGAAAAAAGAACGCTTTAACTGAAGTGGATTGCACCCAAACGGATGCAGGTTACACCTATATTCAATGCAAGGAAAGCAGTATGTTTGAAAAGCATTTGCAAGATATAACAATTTTTAAAAAACAATTAGGGTTCTTTCAACTTACAGGAACGGTATTGAGTGCGAATAGACACCAACGTACCTCTACTCACGTTTCCGGTGGCGAGAGTTATAATGGGCCAAATGGTAGAGAAACTAGGGGTATTCACGTCAGCACGTCCTCGGTTATGATCGATACTATTTGGCTTGTCGATGACAAGGGCAAAGAGAGCAAGCATCGCTTCGTGGATTATGAAGTTAGAAAGGGTTCGGATTTGACCATTATATTTTGTTCTACCGATAGCAAAAAAAAATCGGGATGGCACGTTGCCGTTGCAAACCATACTGAGTCAAACGTAGTCGATTTTGGAGCTCTCAAGGCATTAGGACAGGATAAGAAATTTTCTGCGCCCAAGACTGGCCATGTAATAGCGCTCATCTCCTGCCCTATTATAAGTGTTCTTTTAGGTGCGATTGCGGGTTACTCTAATCCATATATATGGGGTTTTGTGGGATTCCTTGTAGGATTGTTTATAGCGATAATGAATGGGAAGGTCCAAGTAGAAGAAGCTGAGGAGCTATTATCCGATCACATCGGAAAAATGGGACAGGGTATCTTGAAGACATTTTCCAAAAAACAGGCCGGGGTCGAAAAACAGGCCCGGTTAGAAATACCTTCATCAGCCAAATTGCAAAGTAATCACATTGCCGCTGAGTTAGAGCGACTTCATAAGTTAAAGACGGATGGCGTCATTACTGAAAAAGAATTCGCAGTATTAAAGACTAGAGCGCTCACAGGAGCTTAAATTTCGAATTGTAAAAGAAGGGTGAACCCTGTAAAGGTCAGGCAGTGTAGGTGTAGGTGTAGGTGTAGTTGTACGATGAATTTGGACGCCCGATAAGGGGTGAACTGTCTGCTCCTGGCACGTTCCGACAGCATTGGTTTTCAATTCGGTCGTGATGAATGGTCTGTTTTCTGTCGAGAGCCGGCTGTAAGGATTAGTCTGGAATTCACATTCATTAATGTAAGATTGTGTATTGCGATAATACTCCTTGATTTTGCTTACAATTAGTTGTTTTTACCGTCTCTGACGAGTCGAAGTAATACCGGCTGCTTACCTCTCGCTCTCCCCCTATGTGACATTTTTCCGCTTCGCTCTCATCCCTTGCCAGCTCACGCCGAGCAATCCTATGTAGCACTATGGGTTTGCGACCGTTAAAGTTTTGATATGCATGCCGCATTGGTGGTTTGCGCACCAAAAAAGTTTTCGTATACAGGTCGCTATAGGTGTGTGCGACTTCTTCACGAGTTTGCAATAAGGTAGTGAGAAATTGAAATGCCCAAAGTATTGTCGCAGTACGCGTTTGCGAGGCTTTGGCAGTTGAGTTGCCTAATTAGGCAGTTGAGTTGCCTAATTAGGCACTAACTCGGGTATATTTTAGTACCGGAAAAATTAAAATCAAGATATACACTTTTAAATTAATCTTTGTCAAAAAATTCTGCAAATTCTCAATTATACTTTTACTTTATATGACAAGAATTAACTTCCTGTTATACAGCCTTTTTTCCTTGCTGTACCCACCAATTAGGCTGATAATATTTCGCAGTGGCAGCGCAAAACTAACATGTATTTTTTGACAATTTTTATTTTTTATATATGAAAGTTAGGCAAGCTATATTTACAGTACCGTTAAAATCAGACGGCTACGCCATCCAATTTTCCGGCACAGTAAAGCTCGTACTCAACGCCACGGTGTGTCGTCTGCGTGTCGGGTTCTCAATTCCACGATGTGGAATCTGCGATTGAAAACATAAAATAAAAACAAGAGGGCATAAGCCCCGGGAGAAATATCATGGCAAGCCGAGGACGTCCAAGCAAGGAAGAAGAAGAGAAAAGGGATGCACCAGTAACTTTTAGAGCTCGCGAAATTGAACGAGACCTACTGGGACAAATGGCAACCCAAGCCGGGTACCGACAACGCGCACTATTTATTTATGATGTCGTCATTAGTTTGATCGCCCAGGAGCGCTTTACGTTTCAGCTTCCCGGTGAACCCGCTGAAGACCTCCGGCGTCACTACAAAAATAGCTCTACTAATTTAAACCAGTTAAAGCGTGATTATTATTACCTTTGCGAAAGAGGTGCAAGTGCAGAATCCGAACGCCTAGCCCTCAGGGATGAACTAGCAGAACATGCTGCACTAACAAAAGAGCTGCACCGGGCGACATTCCGCAAGCAAGTGTCATTACCAGTCACTCCTGATTACTGGGATCACCTCGACGCTAACAAAGACGATGCTGAAGCCAGCTTGCTACCAACAGCCAAAAAATTGAAAGCAATAAGACAAGCACAGAAGGGCTCACTAGAAGAAGAGAT
>Ga0105358_10001236_pt1 | contig 13558 bp, 14 predicted proteins | sample GOMGulsemesocosm_5_FD_83509 | JGI IMG/M metagenome (GOLD analysis project Ga0105358, IMG submission 83509) | Methane-oxidizing microbial communities from mesocosms in the Gulf of Mexico - GOM15C Gulf of Mexico | ecosystem: Environmental > Aquatic > Marine > Cold seeps | place: Gulf of Mexico... | reverse complement strand
TGCCTATTCTAAAAAATATTATCCTTATAGGTCTACGAATTTTTTGTAAACATAGCTGTTAATATTTAGATTAATCTAGGTCATTTAGGGGGTTGCGTTAAAATAACCCAGACCAATTGTTAGAGTGCGATCTGGATTAAAATTCACTCGAGAAAATACAGTTATCTAACAGGCATAACTAGTTGGCACAATTCCTTCTCGGATTAGTCGATACGCTGTGCTACGACTAATTTCATAAACGTCTTGTATATCGTTAGGTCTGAAAAAAAGTCTTTGTGACAAGTTTTTTTGTACTTTTTGCATTATAGATTCCAATTAAAAATTGGCTAAAATTAATTCTTTACACATATGTAAGTTTAGTAATAGAATTAAATGAGATTCGTTTTCTTGGTACGGATCTAATTAACTTTTAGCCAAATATTTTGTTAAAAGATGCACTTATCTTACGTACGCCAATACGAAGTGCAGTAAATAATTATATTCAGCTGGTTTGAATTATATAAAACCAGCAGATTTTCTAAGTTCAAACTGATGTTACAGAACATACGTCCCATCCTAAATTTAAAAATTTTAGTAGTGTGTTTAAGGGAAGTTGTGAGTCAAACAATAGTGAACCAATTCATACAGACTTTGAGTAAGTTGTTGTAATCCCCTGACCTAGCTTCTTTTAAAAAAAGTTCACGGTCTTGTTTAGGTACGTTATGTTTCTGAAGTTTTTTGTTAATTTTAGCTAAAATAGAAAATGCATTTCCATTTTTTCCTATTAGTTTAATTTTGATGTGGCTATATTTATTGTTCATTATAAATTTAAATAATTATGTTTTTGTTAGTCAATTTATTTAATTGACAAGTAAGGGCGTGCAATAATTTTTTTAAAATCATTTACACCAGTTTTTTTATTTTCTTACATTACAAATCCTCTTCAAGTTGTTGCTGCTGCTGTTTCTATTAATATTAAAGCATAGGTTTTCTTTGATGAAAAGGGGGCTTTTTTGCGTAGAAATAACGCCTTAGGTCAGTTTTTATAAAGAATATTTAACCCCTTTGTTTTGAAAATTAAAGATTCTTTAAACAGGAAAAATTGCTTTATTTTTTATTTGCGTATTTTTCTTCTCAAAACGTGATGCAGTTCACGTTTTTATCTTTTTATTTTCACGGGTATGGCAGTTTTGAACTGCATTTTTATTAAGAATTACTTTCCTGATTATTGTTGTCTTGTATTTTTAACAATGTCACTATAGGATTTGCACCCTTTTTTCTAATGACGCTAATCAACCCTGACTCTTCAAGAGAGCGTAATCCTCGATATCCTGCGTTTCGTTCAATGCCTAGCGATTTGAGAGTTTTTCTAGTTAATTTAACTGTTGCAGATTTATGATTTAATCCTGATAAAAACCAGATAGCTAAAGCAACTTGAATGGCGGAACCTTTCCCGCCGTTGATTGATGCATGTGTTAGCCATTTCCAAGGGATAGGTCCGCACAAAAACATTTCCCCCTTTTTGTGCCTAGGAGCATTTGATTTTTGTGAGCTATTGTTTTTTTTAGCAACTATTTTTCTATCGCCTAATGAAAGATTTTCTACGAATTGATCATTCATAGACTTCTAGCCTTTCTAGCTGAATGGATGATTCAGAATGATCAGCTACAGGGAGGTCAGCAATAGTTTCCCAAATTGTATTCCACATTTTCTCGCCTCTTTTATCCATGTAACGCTCTGGGTAGCGAACTATGTCAACATCACTATTAAGTTCAAACCCATCTAAAATAATTCGACTTGCTTCTTTCATGCATTGTTTTGTGGCTTCAATGGTACTATCTAGCTCCAGCAAGGGAGCCTCAATAAGAACAGCATCGTGTACTGGGGCGCATATGTGGATATTTTTATCGGTCATCAAACAACATGCAAGTCGAAGCATTTCAGCAGCATTTGCTTGCATTGGGAAATTAGCTAATGAGCGAGGGTTTGGCGTGTCATTAACATGAATTTTCCAGCCAAACACTGTCCATAACTTACCATGGAGCATTGCATAATCAACATTTGAGTCGGACCATTTCCAAAATGTTTTATAAGTCTCTTTGTGAAGGCGTAGTAGTTCCCGAGCTGCAATGACAGGTTGATTAATTCGTGCTGCTAATGATTCAGGTCCCATGCCATATTGAACGGCTAAAACGCAAGCTTTGAATTGCTCGCGTTCTGCTGGATAGCTATCTTTTGTTGCATTTTCTGGTACGGCCTTGGCTTGTTTTGCAAAGGCAAGATAAGGGTCTCCTGAATTATATGCGTCTTTCATTAACTCATCACCCGACAAAGCAGCTGCTATACCAAATTCTTGCTGTGACCAGTCAACATAAGCCAGTCCGTACCCTTTAGCTGGTTTTATTAGAGACCTAAGCCATGCCGATGGTCCGAAAATAAATTTACTATTGCTAGGTTGGTTTCTCCCTGTTTTTGCTCTAAAAGCTGAAATTAAACATCGATTTCGCCCGTCGGTTCCTACCGCTAGATCAGATAGTCTCATCCGCGATAAAGTTATTCGCAATTCGCGTAACGGAATGAGCTGTGGATTTGAGCGGCACATGTCTTTGAATGTGGAATCAGATAAATCAATAGTTCCTGACGCTAATTGAGGCCAACTGATATTGTGTTTTATTAAGTAGCTCTCAAATAACTTTCGTTTAAAAGTTTTTCCTTCAAAAACATTAAAGTCCACATCGATTTTTTTTATCAGGCTTTGTTGTATGGCATCCCAACTTTCCATCAAAATTGATAATGCCGAGATATCAATTGGGGTGCCATAAAACTCAATATGAGCCGCAGACTTCATATAACGGCCACGCAAAAGGGCTAGAGGAACATTAATCATTGGCAACATTGGCACTAAAAGCTTTTCTAACGCTAAAACATCACTTTCACAGTAATTTAATAAGTCGCTTTTTTCCGTTTCAGTATAATGTCCTCCGCGCATCGCTAATTCGCGCATCCCTTCTTTTTCTATTGCATCAATGCCAGAAAGACCATAATAATTTAAAGCGCCTAAGAGCCCAGCTCCCGAGGGTAGTTTTAAACCATTAGTAAGAGATCTAAACTCAGTAAAAAGATCAAGAACATGACTTGGAGTCTTCCAACCTAACTCTAGATAACAGTTTATTTCAGCAGATGCATAATACGCAACGATCAGTGAGTCTGAACCTGACGGAAACGGGGGAGACTGTAATTTATATAACTCTTCTTGAAATATTCGCCAGACTTTTCCTGTTGTTAAGTCTTTAGCAATAAGGCAAACGACACTGGGTCGTTCGCCATTTTGTGCTGAAAACTCAAAATCAATCGCAATGATATGTTTGAAGTTTTTGATCACGATTCCCCCCGTAATTTTAATAAAGCAGGATGGTTCCAATTATCAATATACTGATTTTTAAAAGCAATCTTCAGGATTTCAGTGAATGAAATGTCAGGCCACTCTGGCTCATCGTGATTGCCTGTCGCTTGAAAGGTTTCATACATGCCAGCGGCTCTATTTGATGAAACACGCACCCATGCTTTTTTTGCAATGCTTGCGCTTTCAAGTGCAGATTGATTCCAGTCATCCAGCTTCCCTTCCTCATCAGGAAGACGTATAGGCCATAGACGAAGTACTCCTTGACGGTTGAGGGTTGTATACAAAACCTTTGGTATTAATTCACCTGGTAGATCATTCCATAGCGATGGGTCAACAAGATATGTTTCATTTTCTTCCTTAAATTCTAAAACAGCAGTTTCTATACAAAAATCTGGATCGGGGTGTACGCGGACAAACTCTTGCTTACCAGGCTTTCTTACTTGTATAACAGTAAGCATTTTCTTTACGCCAATTAATTTAGAAAAATCTTGAGTTAGGCGTAGGCGGGCTGGATCGAAAATATCATCATTTGAGATAGACTCGGTATTTTCTGTATTAATTTTGTTACTGCTGACCGCAGTATTTTTTTTTGCTTTAGTTGTCATTTCTTGACCTCAGTTATTTTAATTAAATTCACACCAAAAAATTTAGGTGCTTAAAAACTAAGGGTAGAAAATGGTTTTCGAAAATGAAGAAAATTACTTTCGGTAGACAATAAAGAAGAAGAAAGTGTCGAAAATGATTTTCGACAAGAATTGTATGTGCTATTTAAGTGTTTATAAACAAATGGTTATGTAATTTATTCTCTGGTTATTTAAAAGCACGTAGAAGGAAAAATATTTTGTTATTATTTTAAAATTTAGGTTAATAAAATTGCCAATCAATTTTTGATTTGGGGGAATAGACGTAGTTTTTTCCTGTGGAGATATATTTAGTAAGATAATCTGCTAATTCAGGAGAGGGGGCTTTCAGTTGTTTTATAGCGTTTTTAATGTTCCTAGTGATGTTATCACTAATTTTACTTTCAGCGTCCTTGCTTTTTTTGGGTTTACCTTGAAAGTTAGTTTCTTTTTGAATCACATTTAGAATAAAAACCAAGTCAGATTCAAATCTACTTGCGGCTTCTATGTTATCTAATTCAAGAGCATTTTGGATATTCTCTTCTAGTTCAGTGATTTTTTTCTGATATTCTCTTAGAGCAATGTCATCAATATTTAACACACTACTTTCTACTGTATTAGTTAACACAAGGTTTTCATTGATAAGTTCACTGACACTTAATTCTTTGTTTAAAGGGGCAGAAGGTGAAGAAATTGATTGTAAATCACTGGCACTAATTATTTTGTTCGGATTCATAAGTAGTTGATGAATATTGTAGAATCCATTATAAGGCTTCATATCAAAAGGTTCTTGGTTGTTGAACCTAATTTTCCACGTGCCAGTTTTATTCTTTTTAAAAACATTAGGATTTAGTGATGCTTTTGTAGGCTCATCTTCCTGTGAGGGAATAGATACTGGGATATCTGAAATAAAATCAATTAAGCATTCATGTTTAAGGACCAAATCCGAAATTGTAAACGGACATGATTGCGTTGATGTTGGGACGAGAGCTGTATATTCATTGTTATTAAAAATGGAATACTTCTGAAGATCGCTGGTTTTTACTGGGATTGTGGGTGCAAAGAACTTTAGGTTACCATTACGAAAAGCGTGTATAGCCGCTTTTAAAGTTGGAGTGTCAATTCCGCAGTAATCGTTAAATTGAAAAATAATTTTTTTATCATAGAATTCGACTTGCCAATTTGATGCACTAATAGATAAAAATAACTTACCTTCAATAGCACTAGAAATCAGATCATCTGCTGAAAAAACCTCTTGTGTCTTCTCAGTAATAAATTTTGCTGCATCATCTAAAAAATAAAATTCTTTTGCTTGCATAAATCAGAATAAAAACCAGAAAAATAGATAAAAATTAACAATAAATTGTCATGTAGGGTAACTCAATAGTGAGACATCATTGACTCATTAACGAACACCCGCTCTATCTATTATATAGTCTATTTTATACTTAATGATGACCTATGATTTTTCTAGAAGGCATTGTATGAATAATTCCCAATTTCTTCCTTATTAGTTTCAGGGAATATACCAACCTGTTATTTGATCATCATGGGGATAAGGGAGACAGAGTCGCTTATTTTCCTTAACAACAATCTCCCAGCCATCTTGCTCATTGTTGCAAGTAACGAATTGCTGAATATCCGTAACATTACTTAGAGAGTAAGACAATTTACCTTCTGGAGTATTTGACCACTCTGACCTTACTCGTTCATTTGAAACTTTTCGGTAGATCTCATATTTAGCCTGCTCATAAAAACTATATTTTAGAAAATTGTAGCTAATAAAATTGACCGCAATAAAAAATGAAAGACTTATAATTGCGATAACAGTTATCCAGCTATATGTAATGCGCAGTTCTTGAAAATGGTATTTTTGTTTAATGCTGTTGGCTATAGAAGAGCTGATGTTTTGCATAACTTCGTTTGATGCATTTTGTATTGCATTATCAGCAATTTCTTTAGAAGCTTCTTTAAATGTGTTTGTTTCAATTTTACGTTGGGTATGGAGGGTTTCTATTGCTTTGTTAATTGATACCAACCCTGAGTGATTCATCGCTAAAATTAGCCATGCTGGATCGTTTGATGAAAGTCCATATGCCATCGCCGTTTTTATTAATTTTTCACGTTCGTCGGCAGGCAGTGTTTTCATCAGGTGATTGAATGATTTTAGACTCATGACTTTTTCTCCTGAAATAAATTTAATTTATCTAATTCAAAATCAAGATCATGTTGCCATTTATTTATACGACAGCGGTACGCCAATTTAAGTGATGGATCATTTGCTGCTTTTAGAAAAGTTAGATTTTTCACATCAATTTCCGCAAGTACCCCTGTTGACATTACAGGCAGGTAAATTTCAATGCCTTGGTGCTGTTCTAATGCTTTTTTTCCTTGCCCTTTATGATAAAGATGGAAATCTTCATCTGTACCAAAAAAACTGTTTTTTATTACTATGTAATCGGCTCTATTTTTTGCTAGCTCTATAAGTGATTTTACGGATCTTATGGAGGCTTTGAACGGAGATAAGACGATACATAGAGTTAATTTATATCCAAAGCTATCTAGAAGATCAAAAAATCCGATTTCCTCTTCTAATTTTTATAAGTGGGAAATTGATGCGGCAGGTAGATCAACAATAATAAATTTTTTCTCAGATTCCAGAATATTAATGAATTGATCTCTTTTTTCCTGATCAATTATTTGTGCGCTAATGACGCCATACTCTCGATAAAATTGTAATAATTGCCCGACCTCTCCATCACCATCAACCATCAATGTTTCATTCTGTTTATTATTTCTGACAATGTAGTCAGCTAGGCCTCTAGAAAAAATAGATTTCCCTGTGCCTCCTTTGTCAGACAATACTAAAAATATTTGTTTAATTTCCATTAGTAGTCCTCCAATTGATTGATGAGAGACTGTGTTTGACTCGTAATGTTCTCGGAGATGTAAGTTGGGTTTTCTTTCTTGACTGTCTCTAGTTTTTCTGTGGAAATCTGTCCTTTGATCTCTCCAGCTGCACCAGAATTACTGGGTTTAATTTTCTTATTAACAGCTTTACGTTCCTTTCGTTTTTTAAATCCTAACTCTTGCTGGCAATGTTCTCTTAAAGTTTGTTCACTAACAAATAACTCTAATTGCTCGGCCAGTATGCGTCGAATTATTTTGTAAGAAATACCAGAATTTTTGAAGCGTAGTAACTCGTTATTAAATAAATGCAGCTTATCTCTAATAGTAATTTTTATTGTTTTTCTTGGGCTATTTAGAGCGGTAGTAATTCCTAGATGAAGGTTTTCTTTTTTTGTAATTAGTTCATCATCAGGTGGTAGTTTTTTCATAATATTTCCTAAATAAATTTGAATTATTAATAATTGTAGATATACTTTTAGTATGTTTCAAGCTATTGATATATAAGATATAAAAACATATAAGTTTATACAGTTCAGCATGAAGAAGTATAAAAACATACAAGTCTTTATGTGTTAGTTGGGTGTGGGAAATGGCAAGGCAGGCGTTCTTATAACAGAAGCTAGTGCAGTTGATTTCTATAGAAGTAGTTGAGTATAAAAGTTTAGTTACTTGTGTTGAGGTTATCGTTATTTAATGCACTATAAACTCGATAGGTACGTCAGCAACTGAATACTGACATGATGATTTGATGAGCGTAAAACGCCAATTTTAAAACTTAGCTTGGAAACAGATTTTAATAAAATAGAAGAAAATTATGTTAGAAAACTTAGAAGTAAAAAATAAATGTGGAATAGTAACTGAGGAAGGAAGTACAGGGTGTTTAACTAGAGCAACTATTCATGTTAATGCAAAAGAAACTGGCAATAATATTAGGAAGACTCGGGTTGTCTCTTTTCGTGTGACTAATGAACAATATGAAGGGATTCAGACGATGTGTACTGATGGTTTCGGTGAGAAATTGGTAACTATTGCAGAGTATGCAAGACACTCTACTTTAGCTCAGCGAGTGACAAAAATATCTGAAAATCCTTTAGATCGTTATCGGGTCGCAGTTGCAGGTGAAATGGCAACAGGAATAACATCAATAGTGCAAATGATGGATGAACTAATAGACATAACTAGTGAAAAATTCTCGATTGTTGATCTAATGGAGGTCGTGAAACATCTTGAAGCTATACAAAATAAAACAGAGTTACTTTTACGACCTATATCTGCTGAATTATCTAAAGAGGCAATTCAATGACTGTTATTCGCATAAGTCAAAATAAGTCAGGTGTTGAGGATTACTTAGAAAACGGTAAGAAAACAGGTCGAACGCAGCATCGGGGCCAATTCGATGTCCGTGTTCCGCTGTTAGGCAATTTACAGGCATTCAAAGAGACTAATTCGTATGTGCAAAAGCATAAAAAAAAATGGAAAGACTGCTATTGGCATATTACTATTTCTTTGCCCTGGGAATATCACAAGGTTCCGCAAGGAATTCTCAGAGAAATGACTCATGAAGTTTTGGAGTTTTATTTTCATCTTTATAAAAAAGAACAAATTTCAGCATATGCTGAAATACATTATCCTAAACAGCAAACAAGTGTCGATTCAAAAACAGGAGAACGTAAACAGAGATTGCCACACGTCCACCTGATTGTGAATAAGCTGAATTTGTGGACAGGAAATCAGTTACGAATATTGCCCTACAAAAAAGAAGTTGCTCGAGCGTTCCAAATCTTTCTTGATGATAACCATGGCTTTAAAACGCATCATTACCAGAATAAACAAGACAAGTTGGTATTACCATCTCCAGATGAAAGCGACATGATTGTCGAACAGTATAAGCACTGGCATCGGCAAAACACGCCTATAGAAATGAGGAAGCAGAAGTATGCGCCTAAAAACTTTCTAGTAAGGCCAGAATGGTTGCTGGACAGCAAGCAAGATGAAAAACGTAAAAACACAAGATGGGCCGTTAGTACAGATCAAGCTCTTCAAAATTGGAATATGCATAACCAAGAAACTAATGATGATTTTTCTTTTTCATCAGTCAATGCACTGAGGCAGAGATTGATTGATATGCAAATGCTAATCGAATACAAGCTACTGATTGAGTATTTTAATAAAGAAGTAAATTTAGCAACTGTTCTTGCTGAAGCAGAAAATCAATTCGGTCTTAATAGAGATGTATTTGAAATCAGTAAATTCAAAAAAGGAGTTACTGTTCTACTGGATAAGAGGACTAATCACACATACAGTGCCATGGGAATGGCATATGAATATTTGCATATGAGTGTGATTCAATCATTGAAATGGTTGAAAAGGATGGCTCCTGAGTTAGAGATTGAAGACGATTTGATTATAGAAGGTGAAGAGTTGGGGCTGCAAATGTAAAAAAGTTTAGTTTAGGTGAGGGGCAATCCTATAGTTTTAATTTTAATGAATGATAATATAAGTTAATGTTATTAAATATAAATTTAAGGAGCCCCACATGACGCATGAACCTATGAAAACCCAGACTAAAGTTGAAGAAATAGAGGTAAGAAATGATATTAATTATCAGTATAAAATGACTAACGGTGAAGCAGCGGATTATTTGGGGATAAGTCCAAATACATTAAATTCTTGGCGATCTAGAAAAAGTTATGCGATTACTTATTATAAAGTTGGTAGTAAAGTGTACTATGCTCAGTCAGATCTAGATCAATTTCTTTTAAGTCGCCGAATATCGATAAAGAGTTAAGTTTAGGCATCAAATGGACTTAAGATAGTAGTCAATACTTTCGTCAGAATTATTCTGATTGCTCTTTGATAAAGCATCCTCTGCATAAATGATTGATGAAACATTCGGGCTCATCTGTTACGCCACAAATTTTACATTTGTCTATTTTACTTGAATCGTTTTCGTAGCATACGATGCAAACATCATCAATAAAACTAACTTGCTCGACTGTTAGGCCGCACCTGCATTTATAAAAATTCATTTTAATCATCTCCTTAACAATTTTTATAGTTCATGAGCTATTTTATAGTGAAAGCAGTCGATGCTTAATCGATTGCCACAAATGGCTTGTTAGAGAAAAGAAAACTGTTGAAAATAAAAATCGGCGTGTTAATATGCACGCCATCAAATGCCAATAAAAATTAGCATTTTCGTTTATTTCCGCTCACCTCTGGAGGTAGTATGTATATGTTTGATACAAAACAATACCAATCAAGCCTCAAATTCATAGTAAAGAGGCTTCTGCCTTAGTTTTAAAAATTGAGGCATGATAATGTCTCAAACCACTCTAAATTAAGATTGTTGATGCATTGTCATGCCTCTGTCAGAGAGGGAATGCATGAATATTCATAATCAAATATCACAAAAAAAATCCAACCATAAAAATTTTCCAATTAATAAAGTAAAAATCTTTGATGTTGAGACGATGGAAAAACGCAAAGAAATTGCAGGACATCGTTCAAATGTTTATCAAAATATGAAACTGTTTTTATCGTATTTAGAAAATACGGGTGGCGAATTGGAACTTGTTCCTGTTTACCGATCAATGCTCAATAACCTTATGAGACTGGTGCTGACCTTTCCAAATTTTCGAGAAGTAATCGAATATTATGCTCATCAAATTGCGTTACAGCTATTAGATGAAGAGGCCTTCTTCTCAGTCGATCCTGTACTGATTGCTGGTGCACCAGGTATTGGTAAAACCGCATTTTCAAATGCTCTTACAAAAGTTCTTAATGCGCCAATCGATATTTTATCGTTTAGTAGCGCGACGGCTGGATTTGTACTTTCTGGTTCAACCCCAACGTGGTCTGAAGGAAAGCCAGGGAGGATTGTCGAGCTAATGGCTAAAACGAGAGTCGCTAATCCTCTGATTATGATCGATGAAATTGATAAAGTTTCTGGGGACATACGATATAGTCCTTTTGGTCCTCTTTATCAGCTTCTGGAAGATGAAACAGCTAAAAAATTTACGGATGAAGGACTTGAGATTCCAGTCGATTGTAGATACATAAATTGGGCTGCAACAGCTAATGACCTTGATTATGTTCCAGAGCCCATTTTATCTAGATTCGCAATATTTTATATTGAAACACCGACGAATAAAGAGATGGGAAAGGTAATTCGGTCAATATATCAAAATGTACTGAAGAATAACAGATGGGGGAGATACTTTTCAGCTGAACTTGATAAAGCAGTAATTGAAAAAATTATCGAATTTAATGTGTCGCCTCGGCGCATACAAAAAGAACTAAAAAAAGCGTGTGCAAAAATTGCTTTTGATTATGCACTAGCAAAAAGGAGGCACAAAGGGCTGTTTAAAATCATGGAAAAACATATTGTTATTAAGTCTGAAACTAAAAAAATGCCTATAGGGTTTTACCAATAAATTAGGAGAAGCGAATTTATGTCAGTGATAGTTGTAGATATTGAAGCCGATGGACCAATCCCAGCAGATTTTTCAATGATAAGTTTTGGTGCTGTAATTGTTGATAAGACATTAGAAAAATCATTCTATGGAGAATTGAAGCCAATTAGTGAGAAATGGGAACCAAGTGCTCTTAAAATTTCTGGTTTTACTCGAGAACAAACCCTTGCTTTTGATGAGCCACAAATTGTAATGCAGAATTTTAAAGACTGGATTGCTAAAAACAGTATAGGTAGACCACTATTTTTCTCAGATAATAACGGTTTCGATTGGATGTTTATTCAGTGGTATTTTATACATTTTTTAGGGGAAAGCCCCTTTGGATATAGCTCTACAAATATTGGAAGTTTATATAAAGGACTTGTAAAAGATGTATTCAAGAACTTTAAACATCTGCGAAAAACTGCTCATACGCATCATCCAGTAGATGATGCAAAAGGTAATGCAGAAGCATTATTGACCATGGTAAAAGATATGGGGCTAAATCTGGGCGATTTTTGAAATTTGTTTTGTAGTAGAGAGTGTAAATGAAATAACTGCTAAACTGGAAACTATAAAACGTGACCTATAGAGTGTCTAAGCAAAAAAAGAACTGCTATTAAAAGGTTCTTTTTTTATTGATGTTAGGCGGGGTTTATAGCGAATGGAAAAAAGGCGAGTAATGATTGGAAAAAAGACTTTAATCTCATGGCTAGGTAATACCGATCTTAAAGCCGCAGGTCAAATGGTATTACGACCAAAAGAAGAGGTCGGTGATGGGCCTATCTTAGGGGCTTTAAAGTCACTAAGTTTCACCGAACTTCACTTGTTGCATGATCAAAATCAAACAGCAGAACAAGTTAATGGCTTTATCAGTTGGTTAACAAACCATACCTCTATAGTAGTAACCCCTCAAAAATGCCCTCTACGATCACCAATAGATTTTACCGATATTCATCAAGCGATGAATACGCAGTTATCTAATTTAGTTATTGAAAATCCAGATGCCGATATTAGTATTCATTTATCACCTGGTACTCCTGCGATGGCATCTGTTTCTGTCTTACTTGGCAAAGCTCGTTATAATACGCGGTTTGTAAGGTCAACTAAAGAGCATGGTGGTGAATTTGTTTCCATACCCTTCGATATTTCAGCAGAATATATTCCGCAGCTAATAAAGGAAGCTGATAAAAAACTCACTCGGTTAGCTACTTCAGAAGCTCCTCTGTCAGCAGCTTTTGATGACATTATTACTCAGAATCCTGAAATGAAAAGGCTCATTGTTAAAGCCGAGAAAATTGCAGCTAGAGATGTCCCAGCTTTAATAATGGGTGATTCAGGAACAGGTAAAGAGCTATTTGCCAAGGCAATTCATAACAGCAGCTTACGAACAGGTAAATCTTTTATAACAGTAAATTGTGGAGCCATTCCTAAAGACTTAATTGATTCAGAATTATTCGGGCATGTAAAAGGTGCTTTCACAGGGGCAAACACTGACAAAAAGGGATATTTTGAAGAGGCTGATGGCGGAACTTTATTTTTAGATGAGTTTGGTGAATTACCAGCGGATGCACAAGTGCGATTGTTGCGAGTGCTAGAGTCGGGAGAAATAAGTAAAGTGGGTGATAGTAAAACCAAACAGGTTGATGTTCGCATTATTGCAGCAACTAACCGCAATTTAGCAGATGAAATAACTCAAGGAAATTTTAGGGAAGATTTATTTTACCGTGTAGCTATTGGCATACTTACTTTACCGCCATTAAGAGATAGAATAGGTGATGTAGCATTATTAGCAGATTATTTAATGGATAAAATAAATCAGGATGCATCCAATCAGCCTAACTATATAAATAAAAAACTTTCTATAAAAGCAAAAAATATTATATTAAACCACTCGTGGAAGGGTAATATAAGAGAGTTGCACGGGACACTACTTCGAGCATCAATTTGGGCAGAAGGTGAAGAAATATCAGAAGCAGATCTTCAAGATGCTATGTTGGAACGGCCCCAAAAACAAACAGCTGATGAATTGATAGAAATAGGTGAAGGAGTTGATATAAATGAGGTTTTGGAAGAAACAAAAAAGAAATATATCATGCAGGCACTTAAACAAACAGCAGGAAACAAGAAAAAAGCAGCTAAGCTTTTAAATATCAAAAATTACCAAACTTTAACTAATTGGATAGATAAAC
>Ga0105358_10001234_pt1 | contig 13568 bp, 13 predicted proteins | sample GOMGulsemesocosm_5_FD_83509 | JGI IMG/M metagenome (GOLD analysis project Ga0105358, IMG submission 83509) | Methane-oxidizing microbial communities from mesocosms in the Gulf of Mexico - GOM15C Gulf of Mexico | ecosystem: Environmental > Aquatic > Marine > Cold seeps | place: Gulf of Mexico... | reverse complement strand
GTTGGTGACATCACACGCGAACCACTTGATTTTCCAGCGGATCGTGATGTGCGTTTGCAAAACCTTGCCCGCGGGGATGAAGGCTTTGTTCTCGCCCTTGGCTATTCAACGCAACGTGGCTATGCCCGCAGCCACGCCTTTGTTGGTGAAATACGTTTTGGTAAAGCTGATTTGGTTATTGAACCCGAAGAATTGGGTTTTGAAGTTAATATTGGTGATATCGAATTGACGGAATGTGAAACTGTAAACCAATTTGAAGGATCAAAAACAGAACCACCACAATTCACCCGTGGGTATGGATTGGCTTTTGGTCAAAATGAACGCAAATCCATTTCTATGGCATTGGTTGATCGCGCCCTTCGTGCCCGTGAATTGGGCGAAGATATTGTCGCTGCCGTTCAAGATGAAGAATTTGTGTTGTCCCACAGTGATAATATTCAAGCCACAGGCTTCGTTGAACATATCAAACTTCCACATTATGTCGATTTTCAATCTGAGTTGGAGCTTGTGCGACGTATGCGCAGCGAACGTGTTGAGAATAATGATCAAAAGCCAGTGGCGGCGGAGTAAGCTTATGACAAATTATGAACATATCCAGTCGGAATATAATTTCGCATATTTGGATGAACAGACAAAAAGAATGATCCGACGCGCGATTTTAAAAGCGGTTGCCATTCCGGGATATCAGGTTCCTTTTGCGGGACGTGAAATGCCTATGCCTTATGGTTGGGGGACGGGCGGCGTACAGGTGACAGCCGCGGTTCTCAGCCCCAATGATATTTTAAAAGTAATAGATCAAGGCAGTGATGACACGACCAATGCGGTGAGTATTCGACAGTTTTTTGCGAAAACAGCCAATGTTGTGACCACAGTAAAAACGCGAGAAGCATCCATCATTCAAACGCGCCACCGCATACCAGAAACGCCTTTGAGCGCGGATCAAATTTTGGTCTATCAAGTGCCAATTCCTGAACCTTTACGTTTTTTGGAACCACGCGAAACCGAAACACGCAAAATGCATGCTTTGGAAGAATATGGTCTGATGCATGTTAAACTATATGAAGATATTGCACGCCACGGCCATATTGCGACGACTTATGCTTACCCTGTAAAAGTGGCGGATCGTTATGTGATGGATCCATCACCTATTCCAAAATTTGATAATCCAAAAATGAACATGTCTCCAGCTCTTCAATTGTTTGGTGCGGGACGTGAAATGCGTATTTATGCCATTCCGCCTTATACGAAGGTTGAGAGTTTGGATTTTGATGATCATCCCTTTGAAATCCAAAAATGGGATGACGATTGCGCCCTTTGTGGGGCTGAAGAAAGTTTCTTAGACGAAGTCATTCTTGATGATCAAGGCAACCGAATGTTTGTCTGCTCAGACTCTGATTTCTGTCAGGAAAGACAAGACGATGGTTTTCGCGGTTCTGCCAACCAAGATGACACAACACATGGAATGGAGGCGGCACAATGATCGCGAATAAAGACGTCCTTTTAAATGTTGATAATCTGACAATGATGTATGGCGAGCGTGTGGGCTGTGAGAATATTTCTTTTGATTTATGGCCGGGCGAAGTTTTGGGTATTGTTGGTGAATCCGGTTCTGGCAAATCAACTTTATTACAATGTATTTCAGGGCAATCTAAGCCAACCAGCGGGACCATTACTTATGATACACGCATTGATGGGAAACAAGACCTTTTCAATGATATGAGTGAGTCAGAACGTCGCTTTTTAATGCGCACCGATTGGGCCTTTGTTCATCAAAATCCACGCGATGGCTTACGCATGGGGGTCAGCGCAGGTGCCAATATTGGCGAACGTTTGATGTCTGTTGGTGCGCGTCATTACGGCAATATCCGCAATACGGCCGAAGAATGGCTGGGCAAAGTGGAAATCATGGCGGAACGTCTAGATGACCTACCTTCGACCTTTTCAGGCGGTATGCAGCAACGTTTACAAATTGCGCGAAACCTTGTGACCAGCCCACGGTTAATCTTTATGGATGAACCGACAGGTGGGTTGGACGTTTCTGTACAGGCAAAATTGTTGGATCTGTTGCGCGGCTTGGTTCAAGACCTTGGTTTATCTGTTGTGATTGTCACCCATGATTTGGCCGTTGCCCGCCTTTTATCGCATCGTTTGATGGTGATGCAGCAAGGCCAAGTGGTTGAAACGGGCTTAACAGATCAAGTGTTGGATGATCCACAGCATCCCTATACCCAGCTTCTTGTATCTTCAATTTTGCAAGCGTAGGTCATTAAAATGTCAAAAATACTTAATATAAAAAACGTTGGAAAAAGTTTTACATTGCATACGCAAGGCTCCCTTGAAATCCCTGTCTTTAAAGGCATCGATTTCTCTATAAAAGCCGGAGAGTGTATTGCCCTAACAGGCGCGTCCGGTGCAGGTAAAAGTACGTTTATGCGCATGATTTATGCCAATTACATATGTTCGCAAGGCAGTATCGAAATCCGCCATAAGGGGGATTGGCTGAACTTAGTGGCCGCAACCCCACATGAAGTGATTGATGTGCGTTGTCATACGCTTGGTTATGTCAGTCAATTCCTTCGCGTAATACCGCGCGTTGCAACCTTGGAAATCGTTGCAGAACCTTTGATTGCCACTGGTGTTGCTAAAGATATTGCCATTGAAAAAGCAAAATCATTATTGGCGCGTTTACGTATTCCAGAACATCTTTGGACCTTATCACCTTTGACATTTTCCGGTGGGGAACAACAACGCGTCAATATTGCACGCAGCTTTATTGTCGATTATCCGATTATGCTTTTGGATGAACCGACAGCCTCATTAGATCAAGCCAATCGACATACGGTTTTTGATTTTATTGAAGAGGCGAAGAAAAAAGGCACGGCTGTGATTGGAATTTTCCACGATCAAGAAGCCCGGGATACGCTTTGTACCGGTACTTTTGACGTTACTCAATATCAGGTTTAAAATTATGAACGAGCAAATTTTCACGAATGCAAAGATTGTTTTGGCCAATGAAGTCGTTGAAGGTACTTTAACGCTTCGTGATGATAAAATTTATGATATTTCTCATCAAAAATCATCTCTTCGCGCAGCCATTGATATGGGGGGGGATTATGTGATGCCGGGATTGATTGAACTTCATACGGATAACCTTGAAAAACATATGACACCACGTCCGAAAACGGAATGGCCATCTATTGCAGCGATTGTCGCCCATGATAATCAAGTTGCCAGTGCGGGTATCACAACTGTGTTTGATGCCATTGCGGTAGGTGATGTTAAAGATGGAAGCGCACGGGTTAAACGCCTTGAAGAAATGGTTCAGGGCTTAAGCCATTGCCAGAATGAAAAACTTCTTCGTGCAGAACATCTTATACATTTACGATGTGAAGTCAGTTACCCTGCGATGGCAGAAACGCTTGATCGATTAGCAAACAATGAATTGGTTCGTATGTTTTCGGTTATGGATCATACACCAGGACAGCGTCAATTTGTCAGCCTTGAAGCCTATTATATTTACTACCAAGGTAAATATGGGATGAATGATGATGAAATGAAAGTTTTCACCGATCAACGCAAAAAAGATCAAGAACTTTATAGCGTTAAAAACCGTAAACATGTTGTGGAAACGGCCCATCGCAATAACATGGCCCTTGCAAGTCATGATGATGCAACAATCGATCATGTGGCAGAAGCTGTGCGCGATAAAATGACAGTTGCAGAATTTCCAACAACTGTTGAAGCGGCTAAAGAGTCACACAAAAAAGGACTGTCTGTGATGATGGGTGGACCAAATATGGTGCGTGGTGGGTCCCATTCAGGCAATGTTGCAGCAGGTGATTTGGCGAAAGAAGGGTATTTGGATATTATCTCCAGTGATTATATTCCGCATAGCCTGCTTCATGCTGCGATGGTTCTTTTTGAAAATTTTGAGGGGTATGATTTATCGCGTGCCATTCGGACTGTCACAAAAACGCCAGCTGATAGCGTTGGTTTAACGGATCGTGGCGAAATAGCCATTGGTAAACGTGCCGATATCATTCATGTCCATCATTCAGATCATCATCCGGTTATACGTGGTGTTTGGCGACAAGGTGTAAGGGTCTCATAAACCATGTATGGGCAGTTGTTTCTTGTTGTCGGCCCGAGCGGTGCGGGTAAAGACAGTTTATTGGATGGGGCAAAAGCGCATTTTGAAAAAAGTGCGCAGTTCCATTTCCCTAGACGCTATATCACACGTGCAAAAGATGCGGGTGGGGAAGATCATTGTGCGGTATCTGATGATGAATTTGATCAGCTTAAATCACAAGGAAAATTAGCTTTTTATTGGGGGGCGCATGATCTGAAATATGGCGTTCCAGTTGAAATCAACGAACAATTGGAAAAAGGCATTGATGTTGTCGTTAATGTTTCCAGAGGTGTGATTGATTTTGTGCGCGAAAGTTATGATGATGTGATTGTCATTTCGGTTAATGTATCACTGGATGTACTGGAAAAACGCCTTCGCGCGCGTAAACGAGAATGCGAAAATGATATTGTAAACCGATTAAGGCGTGCTGAAAATTATTCAGTCAATGGGGAAAATGTTATTGAAATTTATAATAACGGTGCCCTTGATGAAGCGGTTGATGGTTTTATACAGGCCCTATCAAAAGAAAGCGCATAAAGGTTATTTGGTGGAAAGGGGGTATCTTTTTATAAGGTGAAAAGGTTCCCCCTTCCCTGGATCACCAAATAGACAAATTTCATTTATGATAAACGGCATTATTAAGATGTCTTCACAATGTTGAATTAAAGCATCCTTGATGCGCAACAAGGTATCATCTGGCAAATTATTTGTTAAAGTCAGATGGAAGCGAAACTCATCTAATACATAAGGGTATCCCCAACGTAGAAGTAAGGCATCTTGGTGTGTGGTTAGGTTTCCTTGCCTACGTCGGATCAATTCTTCTTGGCTTGCAGGCTTTCGAAAAGCATCAAGGCTGCATACGCATTGTTTTGCCAGTTCTTTAATTTGTTCTTTTCCTTCGCAGGGTGAAAATGCAAGGAAGTGAGCAATTTGATGAAGGATAAGAGGGGTGGTTTCTATGACAGGCGTTTGATCTGCCAAAGCTTTCATTGCTAGGTCAAGCTGGTCAAAACTTTTATTTTCAGCAAGGCGGAAAGGTGGTTTTAATGTGCCATGAAAACCGTATTTGGTTGGGGTCAATGTGGATTGAATAATATCGTCTTGTGAAAGGCCTTCTATAGGGGGGCGTTCAATGACATTGCCTGTTTCTGGATTCCATCCCAGCCATGCATTTCCAAATTGTGATAATTCGGAATTTATATTTGGGCAATAATAAACCGCATATCTTTCAAAACGCATGATGTAACCTTAAACAGCAGGATCGTATTTGTTGCAAAATGCGTTGATATCCATATTTCTAAAATCATCAAGACGGTCCTGCAATTGATCATGTGACCAATCCCACCATGATATGCGGATCAGGGCATCTTGTATATCTTTCTCAAACCGCAAACGAAGGGGCTTGGCTGGCACGCCTGTAACGATTGTATAGGGTGCGACATCCTTGGTCACAACGCCACCCGAACCAATGACGGCACCTGTTCCAATTGTGACACCCCCTTGCACAACGGCCCCATGCCCAATCCAGACATCATGACCGATTTCGACTTTGCTTGCACGGCGCCAATCAAAAAAATCAGGATCATCATCATCCAGTTCATAGGCTGAACTGCGATATTGAAAATGGTGCATACTGGGGCGATCCATTGGATGTTGCCCCGGATTGATGCGGGTGTGGGCGGCGATATTTACAAATTTACCCATTGTTGTGTAAATAATCTCGCTGTCATTAACCACGTAACTATAATCACCCATAGTGCTTTCGATGATTTTTGTGCGTTCGCCAATTTCTGTCCATTTCCCTAATGTACAGTCTTTTACCAAAGCTGTATCATCAAGGGTTGGTTTTTCGCTTAACTGTTTCATGACGACTTTTTGCATCAAGTAACCATTTTTCTGAGACGTTGGGATAATAGGTCAAGGAGGCTTACGGAAATAATGATTAAAATCATCACGGCCGCTGTCTCTGGATAATAAAAGCCGCGAATATTTTCCCATAAGACCATACCAATACCACCGGCGCCCACAATGCCAAGTACGGTTGCAGATCGAACATTCGATTCAAAACGATAAAGGGAAAACGAAATCCAAAGGGGTAAAACTTGAGGGATAACGCCGTATATGACTTCTTGTAATGCAGTTGCACCGGTTGCACGGATACCTTCAACAGGGCGAGGATCAATGGCTTCAACAGCTTCTGAAAATAATTTTGCCAAGATACCTGTCGTATGTATCCACAAGGCCAAAACACCTGCAAAAGGACCAAGGCCTACAGCAACAACAAACAACATGGCAAAGACCATTTCATTAATGGCACGTGCTGAATCCATCAAGCGGCGTACGGGTTGATAGACCCACCAAGGCACGATGTTTTCAGAAGATAAAATTGCAAAAGGAACGGAGCAAACAATACTAAGGGCTGTTCCCCAGATTGCGATTTGGATAGTGATCCAAATTTCAGCCAGATACATTTTCCATTGCGACATATCAGGTGGGAAGAAACCTGAGGCAAACTGGGACATGTTTTCCGCATTATCAACCAGTGACATGGGGCGCATATCAGCACCTTCCCATGACAAGGTTAAGAGAGCGAAAAATATGCCCCACATTACTAAGGTCCCGATGGAATGTTTCATGTTATGCTGTGAAACTTTTGCTGACATTTCAGCGTGGATATTAGAAGACATGCTTAGAAATCCGTTAATTGGAAAATTAAAAAATAAAAATACATATGAAAAACGGCTCTCCAAAATAGGAGAGCCGTATTCAACAATTTGATTTTTTACTGAGCTGCTACCATGATGGCTAGATCAGAAAGTTTTTTATCGATCTTGGAAATTCTTGAAGCTTTTTCTGTAGCGTCCAATCCTGCATTTGCTTTAATACGTAGTTTGTCTTTGAATAAAGCCAATTGACGAACGGGATATAGTTGCGTGTTGTTGCTTTCCATGAACAAGCCTTGGCCGTCTGAAATATCGCCGAGGATTTTTTTAGCATGGGCAACATCACCAAGACGTCCGTAACCGAGGAAGAAGGCTTTGATTTTAGACTTCAATTCTTTTGACATGTCTTTGCGATAAATCATTGGATCCGAAGGGATTAAAGGAGATGTCCAGATCACTTTGATGTTTTTTGCCGCATCAGGGGCTTTCTTTTTAGAACGACCGATTTGTTCTGAATTATTTGCTGCCACTTCCACTTGTTTATGGGCAACAGACATCAAGTTTGTCTCATGGTTTGCATTGCGAACTGTTTTGAAACATTTTTTAGGATCAATGTTGTTTTGTGCAAATACATAATAGGAAGGCACCAAGAAACCAGATGTAGAATTTGGATCACCGATACCAAAATTAATTGATTTATCACATTTGAAGATATCACTTAATTTGTTGATGTTTTTATTATCAACATGCGTGATGATGTGAGAGTAGTAACCTTGAGTGCCATCAGCTTTTGATGTTTGTGCAAAAACTTCGCCAGCTGAACGATCTACAGCTTCCATACCAGACTTGTTACCAAACCAAGCAACATGAACTTTACCAAAACGCATTGCTTCAATAACACCCGCATAATCAGGTGCAAAGAATGGGTTGATTTTTACACCAACTGCTTTTTCCATATCTTTCATCAACGGCAACCATTGTTCTTTAAGGTTGGATGTTGATTCCGTTGAAATGAAGCCAAAATTGATTTCTTTTGGATCTTCAGCCAAAGGTTTATAAGACATTTCAGCTTGTGCCGTGCCTGCAATGAATGCAGTTGCGGCGATTGCGGCAGACGCAAGAATTTTACGGACCATTTTTGCTATACTCCTGTTAGCGTAGTGGTTAAGTTTTTAAAAAAATAAAGACTATGCAACTGCATAATCAGGTAGAAATTCAGGGGCAGGTTCTTCCTGCTTATCTTTGCCATATAGTTCTAACGTGTCATCGCCATATAGCTTTTTAAGAAAATCGGGGGTCAACATTTCAGATGCCCCGTCAAAAACGACCTGTCCATCACGCATGGCGATGGTACGAGGGCAATATTGTAAGGCGTAATCAACTTGATGCAGGGATACGAGAACGGTGACACCGTCTTCACGGTTCACACGTTGTAATGTATCCATGACTTTGCGCGAAGAAGACGGGTCAAGGGAGGCTATGGGCTCATCAGCCAAAATAATTTTGGCACGTTGTGTCAATGTGCGCGCAATGGCAGCACGTTGTTGTTGTCCACCTGAAAGGGTCGAAGAACGTTGTAAAGCGAGGTTATCAATGCCAACACGTTGCAATGCATCCATTGCACGTTGTTTCTCTTTTGGGGAAAAAATACCAAATGTTCCACGCCAAGAAGGTATTTGACCAAGAAAACCCATCAAAACATTAGTCAAAACGGACAGACGGTTAACGAGGTTGAACTGTTGAAAAACGACACCAACTTCAGACCGAATTTTACGTACGCCTTGGCCAAGTTTGCCATTTTTTTGCATCACTCTTTCTAAGACCTGTATTTCACCACCATTTTTATCTGCGAGACAGAGGCCTCCAATTTGGCGAATAAGTGTCGACTTACCGGATCCTGATGCACCAATCAAAGCAACCATTTCACCGGGTTCGATTAAAAGGTCGACATTCTTAAGGGCTTGCTTGGTTTTGAATGATTTGCAAAGGCCTTGGACGTGAATTGCGGACATATAAATTACCTGTTCTATTCGATTTAACCTGATGAATAAGGTAAGCAATAATGAGGACGCATTAATGATGTAAATTTGACGTTTGTATGAAGACTGAGGGCTTTGGGTTAAACAAGACGAGGGGTTGTCTAGATAAAAGGTATTTTGGTCGCCTTTTTTTAAGAAAATAAAAGTATAAGAAGCCCGTAGAACTACGTAAAATCAAGAGATTCTGCACTTGAATTATATACTTAAAAGTTGTGTGGAACGTGACCCATGGTTTGTTTTTTTATGATGCTACTTGCTGAGGTGAAATATATTTTAGGAAGTCGTTAAATGGAAAAAGATAATGAAAATATGGATGTAACAGGTTAAGTCTTTTTTAATAAAAGGTCATGACCGTTCATTCTTGGCCTAATATTTGCTTAAATTCTGTCAAAGTTTTTATTCTTATAATTGCACTTTCAGAATTTAACGGAGCGACTTGATGAGCATTATTGAAAATGGGGTTGATGTAAATTCCCCTTATGCGCAAGCAATGGACATGAGTAAGGTAAATCTTAAGCATGTTTCAGAAATGCCGGAAGATACTTATCAAAGCTACCTAGATACTGAAGAAAAACGGCTTAGATCCCTATATACAGGCTATGCCAACCCAGCCGATAATCCGCGCAATCAGGAATATGCTACGGTTAAAGTCGATGGAAAAATCGTTGCAACAATTTATAATAATGGTTCTGTAGAAAGTTCAAAAGCGACAGCGAATTCTTTAAAAGATTTGTTAGAAATTACTAAAATAAATTCAACCGGGCCTGCCCTTGCTGAAGATAGGGCGGCAAAAATTGCCGAGCAACTCGGGGGTGAGGTCGCAAAATCTTCCTCCGCTATCTCTAATACAGAATATGCTGACTGGAGTAATGCCTCATCATCATCTTCTGCTGCGATAGATTTTGATGGGATGAAGAATGATCCCTATTATGAACGTTTAAATAAAATAAAAGAAGCGAGAGTTCTTTTCTTAGCTCAAAAAATCGGACAAGAAACATCTGGAAATACAGCTGTTGCGGATAATTTATTTTTAGATACGAACCAAGGGAAAAAGGGTATCAATCTTGATGAATATTTTAACCCTACGCCACGCGCTGGTCCGGTAGACATATCAGAAGTCCCCCTTATTTTCCCAACGGCAGAAAATATTAATGCGTTAACTAAACATGCGGAAGCAAAGTTCAAAAATCTTTTAAATTCCTATGGAATTCCAGAAGGGCCGTCAGAAATCAGCTTTGATCGAGAAGGCAAAATCCAACTTCCAGATGATTATGCTTATAAAGATGAATTAAAACAGGCATTAGAAGAAAACCCTGCGATGACGAGGGAGTTAAGCACGATCGCCGCTTTGACCAGTCATTATGTCGGGATGCAAGCTGCCTCCAAAGGGAACCAAATGGGTGGCTATGCAAAAATCACCCTTGATTTTGATGCCGATGGAAAATTAAAGGTGAGTGCAAACGCTAAACCTTACGGCGGGGCAAAAGATGCGGGCGCACATCATGCGGCAACTGCATATGATAATGCCTCTCCAGAAGCAGATGAAACAGAAAAAGCTTCTGAAAATATGACCGCTGAAGAATGGTTTCAAGATTATATGAAGAAAACACCTGAACAAAGGTATTATGAGGCATTACTGCGCAAAAAAGGTTTAACACCAGAAGAACTTGAAGCTTTACCGCCTGAAGAAAGATTGAAAATCGAAGAAGAAATTCAGGCTGAAATGAAAGAACGTGCTGAGAATAAGGTGGATGATCTAACGCAAGATAAAGTCGCTTAAGGACTGCATCTTATTTAGGCTACAGGCATGTATTCCATGTTCGAAATTAGGGCCATATTCAAAGGTCCTAATTTCGAACTGAATTTTATATGGTAACTTTAGAAAGTTAAGACGGCAAAAATTTCGAACATATGTTGTGTTTCAGATTGCCCCTGTATGCCTAAGGCTTGTTCTGCGCCGCCATTGGCCTTTGCGACACCATAGACACCGCCGACATAAAGCCAGTCGTTCGGGGTGTATTGAGCCACCAAATTGACTTCTTGCATGAAGTTTTTGTCCGTAACAGCAGTATTGTAATAATGCCCTTCATCCAAGTTGTGATCGAAATACATCAAATTAATTTGTGAATCATCTGTCGGATTAACAGATACATCCACCATCTGTGAAACTTGATTTTGGTTGAAAAGATAGAAGTTTCCTGCAATTTCTCCCTGTAACCAATTGCCAAAACCAGAAAAACCATAAAATAAAGGATCATAACCTTCGCTTGAATCTGTCCCTAACTTGTCACCCGACCATTGCGCATACCTATATGAAAAACGTGGCGTCCAAGGCACAGATGAAAATGTATAGCTCGGGTTTATGTAATAAGCGTTTGCATCAATATCAGTATTGCCAGACTCACCAAATTGTTGGACATATTCTGCATTAAGGGCGATGTCTTTATGGTCTGGAAATGGCGTTAACATGACGCGCGCATTGGCTGTTTGGCGACCATCACGGTTTGTATTATACCGCTCGTTGGCATCAATGACATCAAGGTAGGTGAAGCCAAACGTTCCGTAATCTTCATTTTTATAATCGATGTTAGCGCCAAGCGTTTGGGTCGAGTCACTATGTTTATCAGATTTTAAATAAAAGGCTTGTGTTGAAATCGGGCCCATATCTAATTTTGCAATGCCACTGTTTTGAAAGGCTCTGCGTGGTCCTAACCAGTATGTTCCGTCATCGGTGATTTCTGTGTTGCCATCAAAGACAAGGAAGCCGTCACCGATATCAAAATTTTGTGAACCCACGGATAGATCAATCGACGTATCTTTGCCTTCTTCAATTAAATCACTTGAGCGCCATCCAAAATAAGATTGTTCAATAGATAGGCCGCCATCTCCTTGTCGAGAAAATCCGCCCGCATCACGACCTGTTGAATGGTTTAAAAGAAGTTGCCCCGTTGCATATAATTCACCACGTGATGTTTTATATTCAACATTTACCCCGGGTTTGGCCGAAAATTCAAACCAGTTTGTGTCTTTATTATGTGTTGTACTGTCACGATAATCTGAAACACCTGCCCCGAAACGCGCATTATTGGTGTCGTTGAAATAACTGCCAAGTTCAAGCGTTGTTGTGACGGATAAATCACCAGATTTAAAACTTGGCATTTCAGCAAATGCACCTGACATGCCGAGATTTAAAAAAGTGCTACTTATGACAATAGCGCATGAAATTTTAAGTGTAGAATGATAAAAACTCATTCAATTATACCCCTTCTTACCTGTTAAGCTTATGTGACCCTAGATTTTATCATTGGGTGCCATTTTCTTATTTTTATGAGGATTTTTTGATGTGCAAAATCAACGCACACTGGCTTAAACCAGTTTTATTTTTAAAATCCAGATTGCTTAGGTTAGAAAGGTTTTAGGATGAAAACTTGGAAAAGGGCGACTTCATTTATGGCTTCACGCGACATGTTTTTGAAAATATAAAAAACTTAAGAATTCCATTTCCCGGGGGCAATGCCATATTTAGATTTAAAAGCGCGGTTGAAATAAGACAGGTCATTGAAACCCGTCTCATAGGCAATTTGAGAGACGGTTTTATCCGTTTTTTGTTCTTGTTTTACGATCAGTTGGCGGCATACATTCTCAAGTCTTCTGTGCAATAAATACTGACTTGGCGTAAGTTTTGTCCCTTTAAAAAGACGTTGTAATTTGCGCATTGAAAGGCCTAGTTCCTCTGCGATGAGGGCAACAGACATTTCTGGATTACAAGAATTTTGTTCCATATAATCTTGCGCCAATTGCAACAGTCCGGTTTCATTGGTTTCATGACTAAGAAGGTGAGTTTGCGCTTCTTCCAATGCAAGACCAAGTAAGCCATTAAAAGCTTGGTTTATATTATGTTCGTTTTTTGTTGTGATATGGGTTTCTAGCAGAGACGGTACAATATTGTTCATCCCGCGGACAAACCGATTGGCTTTATTAAGATAAAGGCTATTTTGGGATATGTTCCCAAAATGAGGTAAGATTTCTTCTTCAGCTATATGGAATGAAATTTGTTTGGAATGTTGCCCCGCATAATCTATGGCTAGAGGTTGGCTGGGGTTCATCAAAAACATTTCACCAGGGGTTAGGCAAGCTTTTAGGTTGTTCTGCGATACAATGGATTGCCCTTCATGTTGAAAGATCAAAAAATAATTACTTCTTTGATCATTCGTGACGGCTTGTTGAGTTCTGATGATACGCTGTGCATTTTGATTTACGATGGCAAAATCAAGTCCGGCAACGCTATTATAAGAAATATCACCACAGAAACGGTCTTTCTGATTGTGAGTTACCACATCAAAATCACCACAAATATTATTGAGGTCGGATTGGAATTTTGAATGGTCTCGTTCGTTCACTGAATACGCAGGCACTTTTAGCCTCCCTTTGAGAAAAAAGGATTATTGTGTCAATGCGCTGAAGAGTGAACCAGAGTGAATATAAATACACACTCTTAACCAGCCATAAGTATGAGTAACATAGTAATGACAGTGGTAAAAGTAAAATTATATCCCCACAAAGTAATAAAATGAAATATTAGATCGTTTTATTTCATAAATATAGACCTGTCGTTTTTAGACAATAAGTTGGCGTTTTTGTCCAAGACCTTTTCTTTGGAGATTTAATAACCTGATCCTTCAAATGAATATAACCTTGCGTTTTACACAGCGTATGAATGCTGAAAGGGTATGTGTC
>Ga0105358_10001232_pt1 | contig 13590 bp, 11 predicted proteins | sample GOMGulsemesocosm_5_FD_83509 | JGI IMG/M metagenome (GOLD analysis project Ga0105358, IMG submission 83509) | Methane-oxidizing microbial communities from mesocosms in the Gulf of Mexico - GOM15C Gulf of Mexico | ecosystem: Environmental > Aquatic > Marine > Cold seeps | place: Gulf of Mexico... | reverse complement strand
TTTTAGTTTCTCTAAGTCGACCTGCGGCGGCAGGGTACATTTTAGCTGTGTGCAGGCTATTTGGTAGAATTGACGGTAAGGTTCTTGACGATTTAGTTCATCAAACATATACCAGGCCAATTGCCCGGCGAGTGCGGCTAAGCCGACTAGGCTGCCGAACGCCCACATCCAAAAAAAGCTGCGCTGCGGTTTGCGAAAGGCCATTTCAACTGGTTCAGGCTTGATGCGCCCGAGTATTTCTTCTTTGCTAAGCTCAGGTTGATCTTCTTCTGGCCCGATTGCGGTCAGGGGTTCGTCACTTATTGGTTCGGCGGTTGAGGTTTCAGTCGTTGAGGCCTGATCGTTGTCTGAATTATCGTGTTGATCTGCTTCGGTTTCGTTTACAGCCCCTGGGTCTGATTGAGTGCCGGGAATCTCAATTTTGATCTCATCAATTTCGTCCGGGTCTTCGTTTAACGCTAGCGCAAAGCGAATGGCGTTATCAGCGGCTTCGCTGGTCTCATCTTGGTCGTACTCTGGTATCCCTGGGGTTGGAACACTCGCAGCGTTAGGTTGGCTGTCCAACTCCTGCATCATCATGGCAAGAGCCCAGCTTTCGTCGGTCTCGGTGGTGTCTTCTTTCTCTGTCTCAAACGCGGGGGTTAGAGCTGCTTGAGCTTCTACTTTATGGTGTTTGGAGCCTGTATCGTCATCGATGAAGCGCTCTTCAAAATTTTCTTCAGATTCAGCGCTGGGCGGTTCAGCTTCGGGAGACATTTCAGCATCGGGTAGATCATATCCGCTACTAAGCTCGGAGCTGTCGCTTAGGGGCTCCAGCTCTGAAGTGGTTTCGAGCTGAGCATCTTGTGTTGCTTTTTCTGCTGGCGGCTCGATGGATAATTCTTGAGATTCGAGCGTAGCCTGGGTTGCAAAATATTCTTCAGCAATAACGCTGTCGAGTGAAATGTCGATTTCAGTCAGCGTTGGTTTTGTTGGCTCTTGAGGTTGACAGTTATCGGCGGCGCGAAATACTTGCAGGCAGGAACCACAGCGGACGGCACCCTTGGCGCTCGCCAATTGGTCGCTGTTTACTTTGAATGCGGTACTGCACGCTGGGCAGCGGGTAATCATAGTTTCCACAGTAGCTCGCTGTCATCCTGATGGTTTAATACAAGTATCGCAGTGTAAACGGTCTTAATTGGTGAAGCCACCATCGCGGCCCTTGGGTTTGCTCGTGGCGCTCACGTCACTCGATTTACATACTCAAGAAACAAGCCAGCTTACAGAGGTTAATGCCAGCTGGCCTATTGATTTGGTCGCTTCTATTTATAGGTTTTTATGGCCGACTAAACACACCCATTCTTCTTTCTGGCGAATAGGTTCAAAAGTAAACCAGTCGCGGTAGGCGTCCATAACCGTTTCGGCCTGGGTATCAAGAACTCCCGACAGGCACAATTTACCGCCTGGTTTTGTCAGTGCATTGAGTGTTGGCGCAAGCTCGGCCAGAGGTCCGGCAAGGATGTTAGCCAAGGTAACATCGGCTTTATAATCGGGGCAGTTTTTGGGTAAAAATACCTCAATGCTATCGCTGGGTAAATTATTCCGCTCACTGTTATCTCGGGTTGCTAGTAATGCTTGGGGGTCGATATCAACACCGATAGCATCGGCGGCGCCTTTTAATAATGCGCCAATAGCGAGAATACCCGAACCGCAACCGTAATCGACCACCTTGGCGTTTTCGAAGTCTTGCTCCGCTAACCATTGTAAACATTGAAACGTGGTTGGGTGGGTGCCGGTTCCAAAGGCTAGGCCTGGATCTAGCATTAGGTTTATAGCCTCGGGCTCGGGGGGCTCAACCCAGCTTGGGCAAATCCAAAAGTCTTTGGTGCATTGAATGGGATGATAGTTGTTCATCCATTCTCGTTCCCAGTCTTTGTCTTCCAGTTGCTCCCAATAATATTGCTCCAAAGGCGTGTAGAGGCTTTGGTTGATTGCTTGGCTGACTTTGTCGGTGTCGATGTCGGCTTCGTAGAGCCCGGTTACTCGAGTAGCAACCCATATTGGGGTTTTCCCAAGAGGGGGCTCTAGAATTGGTTGGTTGGCGTTGTCTTGCAGGGTCACCGATGCGGCGCCGGTGGCGAGTAGGGCGTCTTCTATTGGACCGACAAGGTCGCGGTTTGTATCAATTTTCAGCTGGAGCCAAGGCATAAAGAACTCTGTTTAAATGTTTTTCAATAATGAGATATGCGCAGGATTATACCCCAGCTTTTTCTTGCCAGTGTTAAAAAGCTGGGCTACCTGAGAAACTAGTGTGTTTACGTGGAGGTTATTTACCCGCCAGTGCGTTATGGGTACTTTTGAGGGTGTCGGTTTAGGTGCGGAGCGTGCTAGTCTATGTATGACCGATTGTTTGATGGGTATATAAAGGAATATTAAAGACGGCGGTGTTTAGCTGTTTATCAAATGAAGCGACTACTTATATGACTAATTACACAGAAGGCCCCAGCGATAAGGATCTCGATCCTCAAGCGGCAGATAAAAATTCAGAGAATGATCCTCACAGTGGTGATGGTGCAGATCAGCGCCGTTCCAATAGGGTTAATATTCTATGCCGAATGAAGATATTTCACCCCAGCTTTGGTGAAAAGCATGTGAATGTCCGTGATGTGTCGGATGAAGGTGTTTACCTGTTATTGGATGTGACGACGTTACCAAGTATGGGGTCGGTCATGCAGGGGCAGGTGCAAGGTTTGCTGGAACATGCGCCGTTGTTAAGTTTGAAAATTGTACGCTACGACGAAGACGGCGTTGGACTTTTGCTGGTGGATGATGTCGAGTAGTCAGTGAACCGTTTCATTCTTCTTGTTTGTGGCCGGCGCTGAAAACGTTCGCGTAGTGGTCGGTCTATTCAAGTTGAATAAATAACCGTAGGGCGATCAATGTCTTTCGGCTTGCTGCGTTGTGCTATTACGAGCTCAAACTGTAAATTCTGCTACACACTATTTCACATTGCTCTGATCTTTTTCTATTTACTCTTTGTCCTTGAATTTAGCTTTTAGCGTGTCACTCAGTTTGTCTCTCATTCTTTATTCCCCAGCGTATTTTTATTGATATTATTTTACTTTCATAATCAAATATTTTATTCGCTATTCGAGGTTGCTTTGTATTGTTTGTCGTGGGTTTTGTGCATTTACGGGTCGATGTTTCTCAAAAGCTGATAGAATCGGCCCTAGTCTGGGTAGTATTGGCAAAGGCTTCATGTGGTTCCTCAGCTGAGGTGCGTGTTATATTGGATTTAACGATGATTAAGTAATTAAGGTTGCTCAATGACGCTCAAAATGCCAAACATTCCACCTGAATTGTTAGAAAAAAATCGGCCGCAACAACAGCGAGCTATTCAAACGTATGAGCGGATTTTAACTGCTGCCGCAGAACTTCTTGAAGAAGTGGGCGTAGAAAGGATATCGACAAACTTGATCGCGGCGCGGGCAAATATAACGGTGCCGGCGTTGTATCGTTATTTCTCTAATAAGTATGCCGTGCTCTATGCTTTGGGTGCGCGGCTAATGGATTGTCAGAATGATGTGTTGGTTGAGTGGCATGAATCATATTTCGATCCCAGTCAACCCACCCAGTTGCTTTCAAAAGTAGAGCTCTTGGTACGGCGCACCTATGAAGTGACTAATGAGCACCAAGCGGGTTGGTCGGTTCATGCTGCGATGCGAGCTATCCCTGTGTTGCAGGAAATACGTTTGCAGTCCCACAGGACTATGGCGACGTGGTTAACTTCCCGGTGGAAAAGGTATTTCCATATCGAAGACAATGCTCGCTTGGAGTCCCAGACTCGTTTAGCAATGGAGCTTGTTACCGCGGGCGTCGCTATGGCGATTGAAGATCCTGAAATGCCACCTGAGCTGGCCATATCAGAAGCATCTCGGATGATGGAGCTCTATTGGTCTGATTTGTTTGAGCGCATGGAGTTGGTTGAGTTGCCGAGTGAGTCGAAAGAAGGCTAATTGCCGACACGTGTTATTGCATCAATTAAGGCTGCCCTCCCTGGGGTGGCTGGACATCCCTTTCCAAAATTGAACCCGTTTAGGCTGTATAACTCACGGTTATTGATCAGAGCTTGACCAGCGGTATACGTCCCTGTATTCTAAAAGTTAGTCATGGCTATTATTTAAAAAGATGGATGAGAATAAACAATGAAAACCTTAATGTTTCGTATGCTGGCGGCCTTTTCGGTTGTGCTGGCGTTGAGTGGTTGTGATAGCTCCAGTTCAGAAATATCATCGACCAGCCCAGTGAAAGACCTAAGCCAGCTAAGTCCATCGGACCCGATGCTAAAATCTATCTATGAGCGCAGCTGTAAGACTTGCCATGGTTTGGGCACGCCGGCGATTCCCCAGACGGGCGACATAGAGGCATGGGAGCCACGTATGGCGCAGGGCATGGATACTTTACTCGACCATGTGATTAATGGTTATGGTGGTATGCCGCCACTAGGTATGTGTATGGACTGTGATGCTGACCAGTTTGAGTCCTTGATCGAGTTCATGGCTAAAGGGAGCGATTAATATGGCAAAACGTAGAGATGTTTTGACGGCCCTCGTCGCCACCGCAACGGCCGCCGTGGTAAAACCCAATTTAAGTTTTGCATTGGGGAGCGCAGAGGCAGCAGCCGAGCCGAACAAAATTATAGAAAAACCTAAGCGTAAAATTCCTTGGCGTAACTGGTCGGGCTCTCAGGAGTGTTTCCCTGCAGCGCGTAAGGCACCTGGAAATTTATCTGAGCTACAAGAAATTGTTGCCAGCGCGCCGGGCGTCGTCCGCCCTGTCGGAGCCGGGCATTCATTTATGCCATTGGTGCCCACCGACGATACCGTACTTTCTTTAGGGCGAATGAGCGGTGTGATTAGCGCTGACCCAACGACTGGACAAGCCAAGATTTGGGCGGGTACGACGCTCGGTGATATTGGTGGGCCACTGGCTGAGCATGGTATGGCCATGATCAATATGCCCGATATCGATGAGCAGAGTTTAGCAGGTGCACTGGGCACCGCTACCCATGGTACCGGCGCTACCCTAGGTTGTTTATCTACCTTTGTAACTGAGTTGGAGTTGGTAACCGCAACGGGCGACTTGATGACCTGCAGTGCGGACAAAAACCCTGATGTTTTTAATGCTGCACGAGTGAATCTCGGTGCTTTGGGGGTGGTGAGTCAAATAACACTCAACACTCAGCCAGCTTACCGCTTGCGACGCGAAACAGAATGGATGCCAGTTGAGGATATATTGGATAATGTAGAGAGCCTTGCTGAAAATAATAGAAATTTTGAATTTTATTATATTCCATTCTCTGGAATGGGTTTTACCGATGTCCATAATATCAGTACAGAAGATGAGTCGAGTACCGACGGAATAGACCAGAACTCTGCCGCCAGCACTTTGATGAGCGTGCGGGATTGGTTGAGTTGGTCCCCGAAGCTGCGCGAGCTGATTTTATCTGGCTACATGTCTACAATCGATAAAGAAGTCGTGGTCGCAAACTCTTGGGAAAACTATACCAAAGAGCGAAATGTACGTTTTAATGAAATGGAATATCACCTACCAAGAGCGCACTTGGTCGATGCTTTTAAAGAAATTCGTACCACGATAGAGAAAAACTTTCCGGAAGTGTTTTTCCCACTGGAAGTCCGTTACGTAAAAAGTGATGATATTTGGCTTAGCCCCTTTAATGGGCGCGACAGTTGCTCTATTGCAGTACACCGATTTTTTAAAGAAGATTATAAGGCTATGTTTAACGCCATTGAGCCGATATTTAAAAAATATGGTGGTCGCCCTCATTGGGGTAAATTAAACACAATGAATAAGCTAGAGTTATCTGAGCGTTATGATAATTGGTCAGACTTTAGCGAGGTGCGCCGCCAGATGGATCCGAATGGAAAGTTTTTGAATAAGTACCTCAAGACTTTGTTTGTGTGACTGTATTCTCAGAGAGTTTGTCGGCGACAGGTTTTGGTGTGTGAGCTTGGTCGCTTTTTTTGTTGCTGTAATGAACTAAGGTACTTATGTTACTTGGCTCATACTTTGTAAAGGCTGATCGATGAAACCCGTTAATAAATCTCGTAGAAACTACTTGTTAGCAGGCCTAGGTCTTGGGGCACTGGCTACTGGCGCACTGTTAAAACCTGGCGCAAAAGGTAAGAATCATACTCCGTATTTTCAAGATGTTAGTCGGGCGCTGGATTCGGCAGGAATTGCTAAGCCAAGCCTGCTGATCGATAAAACTGTAATGCTCGACAATGTAAAAACCTTACGTAGCCATATTAAAGATCGTTTTGCCTATCGTGTTGTTGCAAAATCTTTGCCGTCAACAAAGTTGCTGAAAGAAATAATGTCGGCTGCGAACACCGATCGCTTAATGTTGTTTCATCAGCCCTTTGCCAATATCATCGTTAAAGAAATGCCGAATGCCGATGTGTTGTTTGGTAAGCCTATGCCGGTAGCCGCCGCTGAAAATTTTTATCAGCAACTGGCAGGCGGTTTCAAGCCAGAGCAACAATTACAATGGTTGTTGGATACGCCGGAGCGCTTAGAGCAGTATCTAAGTTTGGCGCAAAAATTAAATATGAAAATGCGCATCAATATTGAAATTGATGTCGGTCTTCATCGCGGCGGGGTCAATAATTCGGAAGACCTAGATACTATGCTGGCGACTATTGATAGTAGCGAGCTGTTAGAGTTTTCGGGTCTCATGGGGTATGAACCCCATGTCGCTAAGGTTCCAGGGGATTCAAAGTCATATCGTGATAAATCGATGGCGATTTATCAATCGTTTTTAGATCAAGCCGTTAAGCATTACGATGGCCTCAACCCCGCGTGGATTTTGAATGCCGCCGGCAGCCCAACTTACCAACTGTACGACGAAGGCGAGTACCCTCATAACGAGTTATCGGCAGGCTCTTGTTTAGTAAAACCTACCGATTTTGACTTACCGACCTTGGCGGATCACCAACCCGCAGCCTACATTGCTACCCCGATTATTAAGTCTTTGCCAAGCACTCGAGTACCTGGTGTTAATGGTTTGGGCGAGCTGATGTCTTGGTGGAATCCAAATCGGCAGCAAACTTTTTTCACCTATGGTGGTTATTGGAAAGCTAAGCCTGAGTCTCCCGTTGGTTTGTCAATCAACCCGGTGATGGGGCGGTCTACCAATCAAGAGATGTTGAATGGATCAAGTGAAATCGATTTGAAGGCCGATGACTGGGTGTTTTTGAGACCAACACAAAGCGAATTTGTCTTTCTTCAGTTTGGCGATGTTCAGGTATATGAGAACGGCGAGATCGTAGATTCTTGGCCTGTTTTTAGTTGATCAATATTATTGCCTAAGGCTGCAGCATGATAATTTATCGTGCTGCAGTTTTTCTCATTTCTCATTTCTCATTTCTCATTCCGATCTCTCACCCTCATTTTCTTCTTCCTTTGCAAGGTGTTACTAGCGGTAGTTAAGACTAGCTGCAAAAATAGCAGTCGCCGGTTTATTTGTTTCAGACCGCCTTAAATCAGGATCTTATTGTACTATCCTATTTTGTTTCTTTTCTGGCTTGTTTTCTGAGTTAAGCTTGCTTCCCAATGGGTGGCCGGGTGTAAGTCGATGTGGCTGTGAGGGTTGGCAGGGCGAGGTAAAATAAAATGCTGATAGAATCTCGGGAATTTATTTGTGGGCTTTGGAAATGTGGGGCGAGCTGCTACGGAGCTTTATTAGTTTTCAGTGGCGCTTTGTTAAGCCTAGAATTCTATGATTTCGAACCTTATGCTTTTGATGTCTATATCTCTAACGTCAGCGTTTTTGGAACCTGTATTTGTTTTTGGTAGGGGGCCCCCTGCAGGGCTTGGTGGTAGAGAATGTTTTACATCACCTTTTATCGCCCATTAAATATCAAAGTCTGCCCGTAAGGCCGCCATTCTTTTTAGGTTTTCTTCTTTGCTTAATGGCTCTCCGATATCTTGCGGTAACGCTTTGATTTCGGGCATGCTCAAAGTATTACCCGCCAAGACCTGGTTGCAATATTTTTCGTAGCATTGCTTGAAGATGGGAAAGGCAGTTTTCTCTATTGTGCTGGCGAGCATAAACCAGCCGGCCTCTTTGCCCGCGAGATAAACTGCGGGGTGGCTCCAGTTGGCTTCGATTTTTGGGCTGGCGGCGGTGCATGCCTCTCGATAAGCAGCGTGAGTGATCGGTAAGCCATGCTCCTCGAGCTCGCCTTCGCAGCTGCGGATCATTTTATTTAAAGTTGGCAGGTAATCCGACGTCTCCATGACATGCCGAGCGCCCCGTAAAATTTCTTCGTTGGCAAAACGCATCAAGCCTTCCAGCCATAAACGTTTTGCTTGGCTCAACAGCACTTCGTTATTAAAGGCGCTGTGATATTGATTGTGGTAGTTGATGCGGAACAAGCCAAAAACCTGATTGATGGTTTCTTTACGGGCCTGAAGTTCATCGGCATTTAAATTACCAGGATGTGTCAGTGAGGTCTTCGGCAAGACTGCGATCCCTTGTGTTACGTGTATTTGAATGGCCGCTATTGCTGGCACCATTGTTAGAGCTTTGCGGTACATTAATCTTGTGGCGCTGGGCCCAGTGATATTTTATGTGCTGCAAAAATTTTGTATTCCAAGAGCTTTGTGCCTGCTTGGTTTCTTTCCAATACAGAATAAATTCAGGAATCAGCTGTTGAGCAAACTCGGTATCGATATTGGCTAGGCGAAGGATGTCAAAGACATCGGCACCTGGGCGCCAGTCCTCGCTGATGATCTTAGGCGTGGCGTCGTGTTCAATGGTCGATTGAAAACGTGCCCATTGACGACGGACATGCTGAATGAACTTGGTATTCCAAGTATTCGCCGTGGTGCCTTTTTCGTGCCAGTAGAGAATAAACTCAGCGATGGCATCTTCGACAAACTGCGGCGTGATACCCGCATGTTTGGTCATCATCTCCATGGCTTCGGGGCTCGGGCGCCAACCAAAGTCGATAGGCAGCATCTGATCACGAGTGTGAGTAAAGGTTTCTCGTTCACGCCATTTGCGTATGACCTGCTGGTGGAACTTGGCTCCCCAAGAGCGATGGCTTTCACCGCTTTCTCGCCAAAAGGTGACAAATTCGGGGACCTGCTGGCGGGCAAATTGCGCATCAACATTAAGCTGGGCAAGCCGAGCAATAGTGTCTGGGTCGGGCTGCCAATTGGGCGCAATCAATGTCGCGCCATGTGGCTGGGCTATAGAGCTTGCCGGTGGGTTGTTTGCAGTTTGGTGATATGCCCCACGCGGCGCGTTAGCTGGCGCCGCCGATACAATAGGCAGTCCGCGGTTCACAGTAGGGTTTTGGTAGCTAAGCTGTGGGCTAGCGACTTGATTGTACTGCCCTGTGTTTTGCTCAGGTGCATGAGCGCTGTACTCAGCAAAACTGAATAATAACTGCATGCCCTGTTGGAACGGCGCAGAACCAATATGGAGTAAACCCTTGGCCGATAAGCTTTTACTGATGCGCTCCAGGTCGAGTGGCGTCCAAAATGGCAATCGGCGTTGGGCGTCGATCTCATTAAACAGCCAGTAGCGGCTATTATCAGGCGCCCGAAATTCTGCCAGTTCAGTTAAGACGGCAAGCAAGCATGCTTCTTCAAGACCTATAGTCGCCGCCAAGGACGGCGAGATTATAAGGGGGCGTTCGGTGTCAAATGGTGAGTTCATGGGGCAATCTTATCATTAATTTGGGCTTGCGGATTGCTCTTGGTATGAAACTTCCCATTGAATTATCGAGGACCGGATATCGAATACGATCTGGATCATAGATTGCTCAGAAAACGGCTAATAATTGAGGATAATGAGCAAAGAATCGGGGTTAACGCTTGAAACCGACAAAACCGTCCTCATATACATTGCAATGGTTAGTTGTAGGCCTTTGTGCCACGTAGAAATGATGGAGAGAACTGTGTCCAACGACGAACAAATCCCTAATACCGATGAGCAGCTTGAACAGGGTCAAACCTTCGAAGCCGGCTCTGATGCCAACCCGGCTGGTGAGCTGGTCGAAGATGTTGATGCCGCTGAGTTGGTGTCGCAAATATCCGCATTGACCCTCGAGATAGAGCAGGGCAAAGAACAGTCCACGCGTATTCAAGCTGAAATGCAGAATGTCCGCCGCCGTGCGGAACAGGATGTAGAAAAAGCCCATAAGTTTGGCGTCGAGAAGTTTGCCGGCGATATGGTCATCGTCGTTGATAACCTAGAGCGCGCTTTGGATGCAATGCCCGCTGAAGATGAAAGCCTCAAGGCTGCTCGTGAAGGCATCGAGCTTACCTTGAAGTCGATGTTAGATGGTTTGTCACGCCACCACGTCGTGTCATTAAACCCCGCGGGTGAACCCTTTGATCCTAAGTTTCATCAGGCTATGACCATGGTGCCTAACCCTGATATGGAGCCCAACACCGTCATGGATGTGTTCCAGAAAGGTTATACCTTACATGGCCGCTTAGTCCGTCCAGCAATGGTTGTGGTATCTAAAGCACCGTAAAGCTAGTTTTTAAAAAATTGATTCAATATTTGAGCTGTAAATCCTTATGATTTCGCTAGCTTGGCTTGAAATCAAGAAAAATGGGCCAATATAGTTACCAAGGCCAAACCAGCGCTCCGACCTAACCACGAGACACATTAACGGTAAGAGTCGAGAGCCTAAACGAATTTGAGCAAGTGCGGTTAACACCGCCTAACAAAGAGAATTGGAGACATTCCATGGGAAAGATTATCGGAATTGATTTGGGTACCACAAACTCGTGTGTATCTGTATTAGAAGGTGGCAAAAGCAAGGTTATCGAAAACGCTGAGGGCGATCGTACTACCCCATCTATTGTTGCTTTCACCGAAGATGGTGAAGTGTTGGTAGGCCAGAGCGCTAAGCGTCAGTCTGTTACTAACCCGACCAACACCTTATATGCCGTTAAGCGTTTGATCGGCCGTAAGTTTAAAGATGATGTTGTCCAGAAAGACATCTCTATGGTGCCGTATAAAATTGTTGAAGCTGACAATGGCGACGCTTGGGTAGAAGCTAAAGGTGATGCGAAAGCGCCACCACAGATTTCTGCTGAAGTATTGAAGAAAATGAAAAAGACCGCTGAGGATTACCTTGGCGAGACCGTAACTGAGGCAGTAGTTACTGTTCCTGCTTACTTTAACGATTCCCAGCGTCAAGCTACTAAAGATGCCGGTAAGATCGCCGGTCTTGATGTTAAGCGCATCATCAACGAGCCAACGGCAGCAGCATTAGCCTACGGTATGGATAAAGCCAAAGGCGACCAAACTATCGCGGTTTATGACCTCGGTGGCGGTACCTTCGATATTTCTATTATCGAAATTGCAGACGTTGACGGCGAGCACCAGTTTGAAGTGCTAGCAACCAATGGCGACACCTTTTTAGGTGGTGAAGATTTCGACTTACGTTTGATCGAGTATTTGGCAGCAGAATTTAAGAAAGAAAATGGCATTGATCTGCACAACGATCCATTGGCATTACAACGTTTAAAAGAAGCCGCTGAAAAGGCTAAGATCGAATTGTCCTCTGCTTCGCAAACTGAAGTTAACCTGCCTTATATTACAGCAGACGCAACAGGCCCTAAGCACTTGGTTGTTAAGTTGACCCGTGCCAAGCTAGAGTCCTTGGTTGAAGACTTGGTTGTTAACTCTTTGAACCCTGTGAAAATGGCGTTAAAAGATGCTGACCTTTCTGTTGGCGAAATCGACGACGTCATCTTAGTTGGTGGCCAGACTCGTATGCCAATGGTTCAAGAAAAAGTTGCTGCGTTCTTTGGTAAAGATCCACGTAAAGATGTTAACCCTGACGAAGCCGTTGCAATGGGCGCAGCATTACAAGGTGCAGTATTGGCCGGTGATGTAACTGACGTATTGTTGCTAGACGTTTCTCCGTTAAGCCTTGGTATTGAAACCATGGGTGGCGTTGCTACGCCATTGATTGAGAAGAACACAACTATCCCGACTAAAAAGTCGCAGATATTCTCAACCGCAGAAGACAATCAATCAGCGGTAACGATCCACGTTGTTCAGGGCGAGCGTAAGCAAGCGTCTGCGAACAAATCACTTGGCCGTTTTGATTTGTCAGACATTCCGCCTGCACAGCGCGGCATGCCTCAGATCGAAGTTACCTTCGACATCGATGCCAACGGTATCTTGAATGTTGGCGCTAAAGATAAGGCGACAGGTAAAGAGCAGTCTATCGTTATTAAAGCGTCTTCTGGTTTGAGCGACGAAGAAATCGAGCAAATGGTTAACGACGCTGAAGCTAACGCTGAAGCCGATAAAGCCTTTGAAGAAGTTGTTGCCGCCCGCAACACCTTGGAAGGTTTGATTCATGCAACCAACAAGACCGTAGAAGAAGCTGGCGATAAAGCGACGGAAGAAGAGAAATCTGCAATCGAAGCTGCGCTAACTGAAGCTGCAGAAGCGGTTAAGAGCGAAGACAAAGACATTATGGAAGCGGCTACAACTAAGCTGACTGAAGCTTCTAGTTCTTTGGCTCAAAAGCTATACGCTGAGCAAGCTGCTCAAGCAGAAGCTGGTGCTGAAGGCGCTGCTGAGCAAGCAGCACCGGAAGATGACGGTGTTGTGGAAGCAGAGTTTGAAGAAGTAAAAGAAGAAGCAAAAGAAGATAGTAAGTAACTATTATTGTCTTTAAGTAAACGGGAGGTGCGGATGAAATTCTGCCCCTCCCGTTTGCGTCTCTAGATTCGTTATCGAAATTCATTGTTGAAAAGAACTTAAGTATGTCCAAGCGCGATTACTACGAAATTTTGGGTGTTGAAAAAGGCACTTCGGGAAAAGACCTGAAAAAAGCCTATCGACGTGTGGCGATGAAATATCATCCAGACCGCAATCCTGATGACGCAGCATCTGAAGAGAAATTCAAAGAAGCCGCCGAGGCTTATGAAATCTTATCAGACGACCAAAAACGTGCGGCCTATGATCAATATGGTCATGCGGGTGTCGACGGCAACCAAGGTGGTATGGGTGGCGGTCAGGGCTTTGGTAATTTTGGCGATGTGTTCGGCGATGTATTTGGCGATATATTCGGTGGTGCTGGCGGCGGTGGTCGTGGTGGTCGCGGTGGACCAGCACGCGGATCTGACTTACGTTACACCTTAGAGTTAGATTTAGAAAAAGCAGTACAGGGCACCTCGGTTAAGATTAAGGTCCCAACTTTGGTCCAGTGTAAGCCCTGTGATGGTAGTGGTGCTAAATCTGGCAGCAAGCCGACATCGTGTACTACGTGTGGCGGTATTGGTCAGGTTCGCATGACCCAAGGGTTTTTCTCGGTACAGCAGACTTGTCCGAATTGTCACGGTAAAGGGGTTGTTATTTCAGACCCTTGTCGTTCTTGTTCAGGCCAAGGCCGCGTAGAAGAAACCAAGACTCTATCGGTCAAGGTCCCGCCTGGTGTTGATACGGGTGATCGTATCCGTTTGACTGGTGAAGGTGAGGCTGGAGAATCCGGCGGCCCTTCAGGTGATCTATACGTACAGGTATCCGTAAAAGATCACTCG
>Ga0105358_10001231_pt1 | contig 13603 bp, 12 predicted proteins | sample GOMGulsemesocosm_5_FD_83509 | JGI IMG/M metagenome (GOLD analysis project Ga0105358, IMG submission 83509) | Methane-oxidizing microbial communities from mesocosms in the Gulf of Mexico - GOM15C Gulf of Mexico | ecosystem: Environmental > Aquatic > Marine > Cold seeps | place: Gulf of Mexico... | reverse complement strand
CATTCAACGCATGCTCGGCTACAGTATTCACCCACCCTTTATGGGCTTCGTCGACGGTAAACACCCAAAACGTTTATTGGAGGATTAAACCCTATAGAAAACGGTGCAGGGTGCGACATCTTGAAGCATGCTCAGAGCGCATTCTAGGGGCCTTAGCGGCTATTGGTATTCGAATAGTGACCTTGACGTCACTATTGGTGGTCACTATTTCTCGATTAATCATCATTAAAGGTGATTAATCATGGCATATGCTCAATATTTGCTCAGACGAAAAAACGAGAACATCTGGCGATTCAGAATTCAAACGCCAAAAAGACTGCGTGGAAGGCTGCCACGTGAATTTCAAAAAAGTACCGGCACTCAAGATAAGCGAGATGCCGCTGTAATCGCCGGTTTTTTTGCGATAGTGTTTCGTGAACTTTTCGACAAAGCACCGGACATGACTGACAACGAGCTACATCGCAAGCATCTACTTCTCAAAGGAAGGCTTTCAAGCGCAAAGGGGAAGGCTCTCGACAGAGCCTTCGATACAAAGTTGGCCGAACGTCGCCTTGAGTTGATGACCGAGCAAAACAAAGTGTCACAGGCTAAGGCTTCTGCCCTACTCGGGGCTCTCGCGACAGTGGCAGGCTCGACGCCTCACAAGGCACCGGAACCCACGGTCGATAACCCTCAAAAGTTCTCTACCGTGGCCAAAGAGTGGCTTGATCAATTCTCAACCCGAGATATAGCCGAACGAGGGAAAAAAGACGCTAGATCCAGCTATAAATTTTGGCGTGACTTCTTTGGGGACATTCACTGCCACGAAATCAAGCGCTCCCAAATGAGAGAAGCTCGATCGATTGTGGATAATCTGCCACAGCGCTCCAAGCTCCAGCACCTCACACACAGAGAGATTTTCGAGATGGCCCTCGATGGCGATCACGATGTAGACACCGTTGGCCTTGCAACTAAACGAGCACGCTTCCGGCACTTACGAGAAATATTGGAGAAGGCCAATTACGAAGACTCGATGACCCAGAGCTTTGATATATACCTTCAAACCAAAGGGCTTAAAAACAAACCAACCATTGAACGGAAGCCTTTTAGTGACGCTGACCTTCAAGCGATCTTCAGCCCCAATTACGGGAGCTATCCCGCAAGCCAGCTGGCCAACCATCAATCATTACCAGTCAAGTTCTGGGGACCATTACTGCTCGCATACAGCGGGGCTCGCCGGAAAGAAATTCTCAGCCTGAGAGTCGATAACATTCGTGCCGATGAAGGAGTCCACTTCATTGAAATAAATGATCGCTTTGAGGGGCAATCGCTAAAAAATGAAAATAGCCGCCGGAAAGTCCCCATTCACTCTAGCCTAATTAATACTGGTTTTTTGGATTTTGTGGATGACCGGCGAACTGAAATAGGAGCGAAAGGGATGCTATTCGAGTGGCCCAGCGCTGATAAATTGGAGCTTTTTAGCGGTTGGTTTCTTGAACAAGCAGAAAGCGTGGGAGTTGAGTTGAGGGGTGTCAATGATCGTGGCATCGAATGGACGAAGGTACTGCATTGTTTGCGCCACAGCGTTGCGACAAACTTAGACAGCCGCGAATGTACACAAGCTGAAATTGGGGCCGTTCTGGGTCACACAACCGAATCACAGGTGGATGCACTTTCTTCACCCACTACGGCCAAGTACACACACCGAAAAGCGGCTAATTTGAGTAAACTTAAAGAAATTGTAGAAAACATTAGATATGACGGAGTCAACATCGATTCACTTAGCTGGCAGGCATTCAAGCTGCATAACAAGCTGTAACTCCTCGGTTCCGATCACATCAGCGGCTCTTAGTTTCTCCTATCCTGAAACTAAGAGCCGATGACTCAAACGTGCCATTAGGAGACATTGGCAGGTATCAAAGCCTCAAGAAAGCGGACGCTCAACGCTCGGTTAAGAGTAGCCGATATTGCGAAGCAATGTTTCTAGGCTCCCTCTTGAGATGATTGTTATATGCTCTACTTGGTGAGTACAAGTGAGGTACATTAATTATAAAATTCGATTACTTATTTAATGAAATGCCCCTAACACGTGCAATTGCAGCAGCGGTTTCTTTCACTTTCAATGGGTCGACTGGCAAGTACATTCGCACAACAAAATTACCATCTTTTGCAACGGTAGCATTACCAGCACGTTTTTCGCAGTTAGTAGTGAATGTGAATGTGTTGCCATTGTCTTTCATGTCTAAATGTGAAATATAAAAATCTTCTTCATGAATCCAACCATCAGAACCATAAAAAGTTGCCGACATAAAGCCATAATTATCCCAATCCAAAGCAGGTTTAGGTAAGGTCCAGCTTTGGCACTCTTCAGAACTAACTTGCAATGGAACATACTGCGCCGTTGTCATAGGTAATCCACCCCAGCCATAGGCAGCTCCATATAGATAGTGTTCTGGATCTACATCGCCTAAAGTTTTACCAAAAGCCTTGTGACCTTCAAGTACTTTTTTGCCAGAATTGATTTGGCCCACCAAGTCTTCGCGAAAGGTAACCACTTCGTTTTCATCAAATCCTTTTGATTTATAGGGTCGATTCCCATTTGCCACAAATTTAAGTGTCTTTTGACGCGTTTTAGTATCCGCGTAATCGCCATTGTCACGGGTTCTCGCCAGCAAGTAGACGTACTCACCCTCAATATCATCTTTATTAACCGTTAATGACTCCCCGTTCGAAACAACCTGGTGAAACAGGTGTGATTCATCAATAATCTGTATTATTTGAAAATCATTAGACTTAGGAACAACAAACGTTGCCCCTTCACTAACATCAACAATGGCAATCGAATAGACGACATCACGGTTTGAGCGAATAACCTGCTGATTGCCCTTTGATACAGGGTCGTCATGTATCCAAACATTAACACCCACTTTCTTTTTAACGCCATTAAAATACCAATCACTCTCAGCAACGACGTAGTTATCTTTCGTTACGGGCACCTCAGCCATTGTGTTAAGAGATAGCGCTATGGGAAAAGCGATAAGAAGTAATTTATTCATGGTTAACATCCTCAATTTAATTTAATTGAGCCAGTATCGACATCATATACTTTCCAAAATCTTCCAAAAATGTTTATTTAGAAGTCGTTGAATTAAGCAAACCCATTTTTCAATAGTCTGTTAATTTTGTTTTTCCAACTCGTTAAGCTTATAACTCTTATCAAATAGACTTTCAGTCGGTCCGTAGAATCGGAACAGAAGAAAATAGTCCTTACCTTTAACCGTGGGTATCCAGTTGACCGTTTGTCCCTCAGGTGCTTTAGGTCCAAAAAAGACATCAATCGAACCGTCGGCATTTGTTTTTAATTCCAGATCAAGCGAAGTCACGCCAGCCTTTGATGTATGTCGAATAAAGGCAGCTGATTGCTTGTCATAAGCCAACACTGACCAAAACTGCTCTACTGGCACATTGGCTGGAATATTTAATTTGTAATTTGTACCACCATCCAGAGTAGCGCCTTTTGAGTCTTTACCCGTCAACAAATACTGGGTCGAGGTACCATAAATTACGACGCTGCTAAACGCTGAAAAGTAGATAGAGCCTCGATAGGAATAATCTAGATAACTAGGATATTTAAAGGTAAAGTCCGTCTGTTGAACAACTTCAGGTATCAGCAAATAAGACCAGGAACTGTCGGGCCAAAATGGATCATCAGTATTGATAACCAGATCCATAAATTCCTGATGCGCCTTTTCTGTTGCAAGCTTGAGTAAAGCTCGCTGTTTTTTATTGGGGTTAAACGGCTGACCTTTTGTTATTCCAATCGTTCTTAACATCCCCATTGCCACCAAATCCTGTTCAGCAACCGGCTCCTCCTGAACAATGGTGTTCAATCCATCAAAGAAAGTGTCATCATACGGCGCAATGCCATTGGTATCCGTACCACTGGCATCAAAGAATTTTGTCGCAGGTGGTTTTTTTGCCTGTGATAGCGGATAGATTTTAAATTGTTTGATGAAGGTCTGACCCTTTTTTAGATTATCATCACTAAAATCTTTAAGAAGCGCTCGCAATAAGAACCAGCCATTATTCGTTGCACTCTTGATTGGCACATAACCTGCAGGAGGAATATCTTGATAACCAGGCGGCAAAAACAAGTATTTCGAACCTAACCCCTTATCGTACCCTTTTCCTCCCATGTCCACTAACGGCCTCTGCCAAGTGTCCATGGCCGTGCCAAATAATCCAATATCTTTTGTGGTCGGTGGCACCTCTACAACGATTGGGCCGTCTCTTTGGGTATTCCAAAATGACATTAAATATAACGTTGAATTGTTTGGCGTTGTTACGGAAAACTTCCAATCCATCGGTTTTGACAAATAGGTGATGTTGTTGGCGCCAGCTCCAAGATCCCGTTTAAACCCTTCTCGCATAGCCCACATATTGACTGCAGGCATCCCCCAAAAAGCTGACTCTATTGCCCGCCTTTCGAATCTTTCATCAGAGAACTTTTGGGTTTGAGATAAAGCGCTACTGGCAGCTAAACCGAATTGAGAAATGCATACAGCAATCAATGATAAGGTGACAACAAGTAGATTTTTCATCTTTTTTAATCCTCCTTAAGCTGTTAACGGTATTGCCTACTTAACCAATTCAAAATCTGGCAACATCCACTTTTTATCAAAGTGCACTTCAGTCGGTGCATAGAGCCTAAAATAGCTGTACCAAGCTTTACCTTTTACCGAAGGTACCCAGTTATTTTCGAGCCCTTTGGGTGCTTTAGGACCCACATATAAATCAATTGAACCATCTTTATTTTTAACTAAATCATGACGTGACGAGCGGTCTGCCTGTTGCTGCGGGTTATCAATTAAACAACGTGTTGCAACGTCATAAATGGTGAGTGACCAAAAGTTTTTTGCAGGCACGCCAGCTGGCACTCTTAATCGATAAGTTTTTGAACCATCAAGCGCTTTACCATTTTTATCGACATAACCACCTAAATAAGCTTGTCCAACTCCCGGTGTTTTACTGACCATGGCCATTGAAGTCGAAAACGCTTCGTACTGGTAAGCCGCGCGCTCATCAAGCTGGTCGTAGTGTTCGGTTTTCTGAGTCGGGTGAACCATCATCAGTTCTTCCCAATGGCTTTTAGAAAAATATTTTGCGCCTTCAAAACGCTTATGAAATGAATTGGCTTTAGCCATTGCTTCACCAACAACAGCGGCTTCAAGCAATATTTTTTTCTGTCTGGAAGTTGGTTTAAATGCATTACCTTTTTCAATGCCTAACGGCTTTAACATCGCCATAATTAAACGATCTCGCTCTTGCACTGGCTCACGATTAATGAAGGCTGCAAGGCGATTCCAATAATCCATTCCGCGTGGTTGATATCCAGTCCAACGCACTCCTTTAGGAGGACTTATCACTTTTGTTTTACCTGGGTTATTGCGTTTTGAATAAGGATATAACCTAAAAGACTCGAGTAACTTCCCCCCCTCTACTGGGTCATTATTGAGAATACGAGTCCCCCAAAAGACGCCAAACGTGGAAGAACGTATGACTCGGTAGCCTTTTTCCGATTCAACTTTTTGACCGGGCCCAAGAATCAGGTATTTAGCACCATTACCTTTATCTGGGCCAGTTAATCCCATGTCGCCAATAATTGTGTGCCAATAGTCATTAGCCAAACCTGCAGTGGCACCTTTGGGAACTTCAACCACATAAGGTCCAGTCTTGGCGGTGTTAGTAAATGTAATTAAATATGGCGTTGTTGCATTAGCCGTCAAAATACCCAGCTTTTCCATATAGGTCGCATAGTTAACAATGTCGAAATCTCCTGCGCCAAATTTTTCTCTGGCCTCTTTTTCCCATTGCATCATAGAAACCGGGCCTAGGCCCCAAATGTAGGCCTGAGTCGCTCGTTGAAAATCCATTTCCTCATAAAGCTTTTTTACCGTTTCTTTACTCGGATTACCGTTAATGAAATCATGACTAAACTCTAGTTTGCCGATGCGAGTATCGACTGTGGTGTTGTTACCTGCGATTACTGAGGCAGATAAAATAATTAAACTGACAAAAAGAAAGTAAGATATTTTTCTAATATTCATCATCATTATTCTCCTATTTTTTCAATGTCAGGCAGAACCCATGTTCTATCTAAATACGCCTCGAGCGGACCGTAAATCCTAAAATAGCTAAACCACCCTTCACCCGGATTAGTGGGTATCCAATTTTGTTCCTTTCCCTTTGGTGCAGTAGGTCCAAAATAAATATCCACTGAACCGTCGTTATTTTTAAGTAAATCCATTCGCGAGGAACGATCAGCAATTTTTTGTTTATTCTGAATTAAGTAGCGGGTGTCGTTGTGATACACCGTCACCGACCAAAAGCGTTTTGCTGGTACATTCGGTGGTACACGAAGTTTGTAGTGCTTACCGCCATCCAGCCAATCGTTGTCTTTATCTCGATAACCACCGAGATAGGTTGAACCGATGCCTGGCCGACTTGATGTCATTCCTTCTGATGAAGTTAATGCTTCGTAATACCAAGCGGCACGCTCGTCGAGTTGATTGTGATGCTCGGCTCTTTGATCGAGGTTATGTGCCAGCGCCAGGTCCCACTTGGTGCCTGGTGCATAGAACGCTGCTTTGAATCGGCTATCGAAGTTATTGGCCATGGCCATCGCTTCTCCGACAAATGCGGCTTCTGCTAGTATTTTCTTTTGGCGCGCTGTCGGTTTAAAGGGTTTGCCTTTTTCAAAACCGAGCGGAATAAGCGTCGCCATATAGAAACGGTCGCGCTCTGCTACGGGTTCATGATTAATGAACTCTGCCAATCGCTCCCAATAAGCCATTCCCCTGGGTTGATTCGACCGCCAAAAGCGACCAGCAATCGGAATGATCTTGGTTGTGACGGGGTTTGCTCTTTCCTTGTAGGGATAAACTTGGAAGCCTTTACGTACTTTTGCCTTAAGCTTCGGGTCGGTTTCTAAGACACGGGTCAGGAAAAATGTATAGTTAGATTTGGAGCGAACAACGTTGTACTCAGACACGTTTTTCGGCACATCCTGCCCAGGCCCGATGATTAGTTGCTTGCCCCCCTTACCTGCAAATTTCCCGGGAACACCCAGGTCTGTGACCGGGCGCTGCCACATGTCATTGACAAACCCAGCCATGGCTCCCATCGGCTCACTAATTACGAGCGGCCCCGACAGGGTGAGGTCATGCCAGCCGAACATGTATTCGGTCGTCGCGTTGGCAGTAATTCCATGACTAGCATCGTCATAACCTTTGATATGAAGGAGATCACCGAATTTCGCGCCAAGATCCTGCTGTGATGAATTGACAAAAGCCATCATGGAGATGGCAGGCAAGGACCAAATATACGCTTGGCTCGCCCGTTGAAAATCTCGCTCATCGTAAAGCGTTTCTAGTGTTTTATGGTCCGGATAACCGTTTTCAAAAACGAGCTTACCGATACGTGTGTCCCTGGTTTCCATTTTCTGCTCTGCAGCGACAGCTGTACAGAGGGCCAAGGATAAGGCGGCGGCCACAAGTGATTTCACCCCACCAAGAAAATTATCTCTAATCATTTTCATCGCCTATTTTTTTGATGTCATCAGGCCGCCAAGTCTGGTCGAAAAATGCCTGTGTTGGTGAATAGAAACGAACACCCAAGAAGTACCCTCGCCCTGCTACGGTCTTTATCCAGTTGGCATTCGGATCTTTGGGTGCCTGCGGCCCAAAAACCATGTCCACCGAATCATCTTTATTAACAGTCATCTTTTGTTTAGAAGCTACCGAAGGGAATGGTTGGCCGTTATTAAGCAACCCACGCGTATCAGCGTCATACAGCACCACTGACCAATAGTTTGCAGCGGGCACATTTGGGGGCATATGCAGATGGTAGGTGCCTTTCCCTTTCAAAAAATTACCATCCTCATCTCGAGCCCCGATCAGATACTGTGAACCTTTTCCGACCATTTTTATAACCATGGCTTTACTGGTCGAATACGCTTTGTGGAAAAAAGCGATCCTTGCGTCCGAATTGAGGTAAGTATCTTTTTCAAAAACAGGGCTTCCCCCGATGAATACTTCCTCCCAATTCCGATCGGAATAGATCAGGGATTTCGGTCTGTAATCATAATCAATCGCAGCAGCCATCTTAAAAGCAGTTTGTGCCGCTTTGTTAAGAAGAGTTTTTGTTTTTGCGTCGGGATTAAACTTCTGGCCTTTGACAATACCAATACCCGCCAGCATACCGCGCATCGCAAAGTCTTCCCTATTCACAGTTTCATAATTGATAAAGTCAGCGAGGCGTTCGAAATATTCAATGTCTCTGGGAAAGTCTCCAGGCACAGGGACACCTGACAGATTGGGAAAATTCATTTTCGGTGGATTGTCCGCATTTACTAACGGATAGATTTTCGATTTTTCCAGCAGCGCTACGCCCTTATCGGTTTTGCCATCGACCAAAAAGGCGCGAAGAAAAATAAAGACCCCGTGCGTGGGTGACTTAACTACATAATAGCCGTCGGGAATAGTGCCTTCATAATCAGCAGGTACAACAAGATACTTACCGCCATTGCTCTTATCAGGACCCGCCGCACCAATATCTGTGATAGGTCGATGCCACATATCATCCAATAAACCCTGTAATTTAGGTGGCATATCCAACACCATAGGGCCTTCTTTTTTTAAATCCAACCAGGCAAAAGCATAGATAACATCTGGATTTCCCGTGGTGTACTCCAGATTGTAGTCAATACGATCCTTGGCGATAATCAAGGTATTGTAGTTGTCATCAAAGGCCTTCCTCTGCCCTTCTCGCATGGCGTACATATTCATGGCTGGCAACGACCATAGATAGGTTTGTACCGCACGCTGGAAGGTTAATTCATCATGCAGGATATTTGCAGACTCTTCGGTTGGGTAGGCATTAGGAAAGGGTAAATTAGCCAATCGATCATAGCGGGATGTAGCATCGCCGCCACTACTCATCGTTTCCGTACAACTTGCCAATAAAAGGGAACATACTGCAAATAAAGAAAAATAGGCTGTTGCCTTCATAATATTTCCTTAAAGCTCAATAATTCAAATTGAGGACGGAAAGATTTCTCTTATTAAAGGACCCAATATCGTCTCCCCAGATGGAAGGAATATTTGGCTTATTTGCGATAAACAATGTGGGAGAGAAAGTCCATGAGGGAGGTATTTCATTATAAATCCTTAGCTCGATAGAAGTTTCAGGCCTCTACAGCAAAACCGGTGGTCAATTGCCAGTTTTTATCCTTGCAGGAATACTAGACTCGATGCTGTCGATAGACAAGCTCGGGCTCGCGAAGCCCTTTGGATCGGATAGTGGGCGCTTAGAGTGAATGTCTCTCGTGGGTCAACAGCTACTTTACTGCAGCTATTTGGCCAGAGCCTACCCCCCCATTTATCGCTTTAAATTAACAAAAGCTTGTAATCCTTTCAGTTAATCGTCCTCAGTAATTTTCGTATGCCTTCAGTTTATTTTTTACACAATGAAGCCGAGCCGTTCATCTTACCCAACGCCCAATGGCTCAAAAGGTAATACTTCTGAGCCATACCTTTACCTCCCCTAAAGAGTGGCTCATATATGGGGTTTACTTATTGTGAGCCAACCCCTACAATGTGAACCATCTTATGAGCCAAGCAATGGAACAGCACCATGGCCACAATCGCTTACTACAGAGTCAGCACCCGAGATCAGACAATAGAAACGCAACGTCACGAACTCAGCCAAACCTACAAGATTGACCGTGAGTTCTACGATGAGGCTGTCAGCGGCACAGTGAAGGGTGAAGACAGGCAGGGCTTCTCTGATATGGTTGCTTACATCCGCGAGGCTGACACTCTAATAACCGTTGATCTCGACCGCCTAGGCAGAGACTCTATCGACGTGCAGCAGAACATCGCGTCACTAAAAGCCAAGGGCGTGAACATCATCATTACCCGAATGGGCATAGACCTTTCGACAGACGCAGGCGAGCTATTGGTGACTATTATGTCCAAGGTTGCTGAGCTGGAGCGCAGGAAAACTCTGGAACGTGCTAATGCCGGTCGAGCGCGAGCTAAATCAGAAGGAGTCCATATGGGACGTAAGCCCAGCGTAGACCATAAATTAGTCAAAAAGCTTCGAAAAGAAGGTTTGTCTATTTCACAAACTGCCGAGAAACTCGGAATCAGCACTGCTACAGTAAAGCGAGCCCAATCCAAATAAACCTGAAATCACTAGTGATTTAATCCTTTAAAAACAAACAGTTAGATCACTAGTGATTTATTGGTAACTGTATACATTAATTTAAATATGGTACAATTCGAGCTTCTCATACAGGAGCCCAATGAATGACCAACCCACCTCGCGGACGAGGCCGCCCCAAAGGCCGAAGCCCAGACAGTCTTAGCAGAGCCGAAATCACACGCAGACAGCGCTTAAGGCGCTCCCATCTAAGACAAACAGCCTTAATTCATGGGGCGGCTCCACAGGAGGTTTGGCTGAAAAAGTCTCTTGGAGAGGCCCTTCAAGTCTTAGCGGACGATCAAGGGGCCGACTTCAATGAACTACTCAATGCAGCTGTTTATGACCTTATCAAAAAGACCCCTGCTTTCAAGCGACGAGAACTAGGGATCAAACTATATGCAGCCGAGAGAGATCTTCCATTTGGGCTCATTCGCTATGAGGCCCTTCGCTCATACACACTCGAACTTAACGACATTACGGATGAAGAAGATGACTTTGAGTTATAAACCACTTGGCTTTCAGCGTATCCAATCGGGACTGGATAAAAACGCTGAAGAATCAAATCAGGTCACATCAGAAGAAGCTGCAACAGTCGAACGTTTCCGCCTCAAGTACGCGCTGGCTGATGAGTACCAGCGCGGCTTTGAAGAAGGTATGACGGCGGCTCGGGAGGCCTCAGAAGGGTGAGTAAGACTGCTGAAACCAAAGCCCAACGGGATCAACAAATCGTCCTAATGCGAGGGCTAGGTTGTGCTCTGATCGACATAAGCAACGAAACCGGCCTGAGTGTTTCAACAATCAAGAGAACCCTTACTAAGAACAAAACGGCCAAAGGGGAGCTTAGCTCTGAGGCGCTAGCAGAGGCCCGACAACGTGTAATTGCTCGTGTCGTGAATGACGAAGGTCTTCGGCTTCTAACTGCTACAACGGTTCGGGCCGCGCTCGTTCTAACAGATCGAATTCAAGTGGAAGCGCTGGCAACTCTGGACGTTCTGAGCAAAGACCCACATGAGGCACTTATTCGAGCGAGAGCTCTTAACTCAATCTCAAATGTAGTGAAGTTGAATGCTGATGGCCTACGGAGCGCGGTGAAGATCTCTCCTCAATCAGACGGCGATCCAGACGAAGAGTTACCAGAAATCGTCGTTCGCGAGCTGACCGACGAAGATGTTGCAGAAATTCGCCGCCAACAAGAAGAAGAGGATGTGGCGATGGGATTGGCACCAGCGGAAGTAGACCAATCCGAGGTGAGCCATGACTGAGCCAGAAGTGATCTGTCATACCCTTAGATCCATAGGCTGGCAGCTGACCCCAATGGTCACAGAATTTTCACCTGATATTCAGAAACCAACAAGTGAGAATGATTCTCACCCCCAATCCTTATACTTGGAGATTTACCATGACACGATTAACCAACACCGGAACTTTAGATCTCGACCGCCTACGCCCAGAAAGAGAGAGGTCTGTCATCATTGAAGGCATTACCTACACGCTGAACTTTGAGCACCTACTCAAGAATCGAGATGACTCGATTGCATGTCGTATATTGGATAGATTGCGAGGAGGCCTAAGTTCAAGTGCTGCACGTAATTCGGCGGAGGCTGACGAACAACTGATTCGTGAGATGGCTTCTAATGCTTGCCCTGATTGCCCAAACGAAGTACTTGATCAACTCTCACTCGAAAAACTAACCACGATGATTCTTCACGCGAATAAATATAATCGTCGTAACCACTGAAATAAATTCAACGAAAGGCAGTAGAAACTGATTTCACCGGCGTAGAGTGTATGATTACGTAACCAACAACAATCGGACGAAAAAAAACCTCGATCAATGCGTTGCAGCGCTACGAGGTTTTGAGTTTACAGATGAATTCTACCACAACCACCGCAAACCAAGAACTATTTGAATACGCCGCCGAGCGAATCGACGGAGGCAGAGCGCCCGCAGGTATTCTAAAACTACCCTATCATCAGAGAAACGACCGAACGCAGGAGCAGTGGGCTGACGTCAATGCATTACGCCTTATTGATTTGTATTGGCTCCACCATATTAAGCACCTCGCCTCTGATCCTGAATTCCACAATTTGTTGCAATCGGATGAGTTTGATCCCAAAAAAGCACGAGGTCTACTTGAGCCAGAGCACACAAAGCCTTTAACGAATCAAACTGTTATTAAGCGGCTCAACCTCTCTATTGATGATCAAATGCTGTTGTGCAGCTTTCGTAGCGATAAAATTCGTAAACACCAAAGGCTAAACAAGTCCGCTATGAAGGAAGATTATTTGTCTTTAAAGAGATGGTACTTGAAAGAAAAACAGCCGGGACAGCGACTCTTTAAAGAGAAAGCGCGCGGAGATATCACTCAGGAGGAATTTGATACGGATATTAATGCTAAATGTATTCCGCTGTTCAACGAGTATAGAGCACTTCGGCTTGCGTCAGGAAAACCAAAAGACGCGACAGATTTATACGAGAAATTGCACGGGAAACCCGTCGCTAAACACAGGCTTAGCCATGCAAAGAAAATACTAAATGACTGGTTACACTCACAGGGTAAACCTCTGGAATGGAGGCCAAAATAACAAGAGAGTGCTTTATGAAAAAACACCCTAGAAAGTACCCTAGGAAGTACCCTACCTCCCTCACAGCCCTTTGGCTTAGGGCCATTAAAAACAATTCTTCTTCTAAGTTAACTTAAGATAATCTAATAAAAACAAAGGGAATTCCGCCTTCGGCGGCGTGGGCCTGCGGCCCACAATAACTTAACTACCTCTCCGTAGTCATAACCTAAGAACCACGGAGATGCTTGTTAGTCTCCGTTTTTAGGAGAGGCTAGGTTTCTATTTGACGAATAGCCAGTAACTTTGGTATTTCTAAAATAAGGACGGCCAGCTTGGCTGTCATTTTTTAAATGAAACACAATCTACTACGGAGCTAGAACTTTGAGGAAAATACCCTTTGAAAAAGGAATGCACGTATTAAGCGCCCTTGTAGTCACAAATCACATTGACGCAGGAGCTACGGATTTTTACGAAGGCAATCACCCAATGCTGGGCGATATAACCTTGATTGTCGCGGATGGAACCTGCGTCCTGATAAGAAAATAAACCAAAACAAAGATTAATCGAGCAATAGTGACGTCACTATTGGCAGTCCCTATTGGAGCCCCATAGCCCTAAAACGCCCTATAACACGCTATATGACGCTTACACCCGTGATCCTATACGTAGAGGTGCGACATCTTGTCACACCCTCAAATCGATCCTAACTCTCTATAATCCATTGCATAAATATCCTATGGAGAGCCCCGATGTCGATTCACCAGAAACTGTCCCTGCGCCCCCACCGCTATCT
>Ga0105358_10001227_pt1 | contig 13644 bp, 11 predicted proteins | sample GOMGulsemesocosm_5_FD_83509 | JGI IMG/M metagenome (GOLD analysis project Ga0105358, IMG submission 83509) | Methane-oxidizing microbial communities from mesocosms in the Gulf of Mexico - GOM15C Gulf of Mexico | ecosystem: Environmental > Aquatic > Marine > Cold seeps | place: Gulf of Mexico... | reverse complement strand
TTTTTCATTCACATAAGTAATATTTCCTTTTGCATCGGCAACAGAAACTATAGCGTGCTGATCAAGAGCGTACTTATCAAAACTTAACGATTCAGCATATTTATTTAACTTGGTTATCGAGGAAAACAACTTATAAAATGTAAATAAAACAAGCAAAATAAGCAAAATGGTCAGAATACCCCAGACCATTTTAATTTGACGTGATGCATTCAATTTTTCAGAATAATAAACATTATAGGCTTTGGTCAGTGTTTTAATTTTTTCTACGGTATCTTTATCCATAATTTTTACAAATAAATCATAGATTTCTGTTTGATGATCAATGAACAATGTTCCATGACGAATCAATATAGAGAGTTTTTCTCTTAGTTTATCAGGCACATTGTAATGACTATCAACTAACATAGATAAAGCAACTTCAACCTTTTTACTCTGTTTTCTATCGGTATCTGACTTTGTCATTACCAACAAGAGTTGATTGATTAACTCATTAATTTTATTGAATTTTGTATCTGACTTTAATAATTCTCGCTTGATTTCTTGACTTAAATAAAAAAAATATTTTTTTGAATTATTATAAATAGCAAGGTGAGATTTATAAAATTCAACATTGTTTCGTAGAGTATAAAGTGAATTTTCCAGATCTAGAAATGCTGGTGATAAAACAAGTAATGTTTGCTTATCTATATCATTAAAATACAAATTCTGTACTTCATATAGCTTTAATGAATACTCAGATAATTCATCAAAGTTAACGGCTAAGCCAAAACGAACTTTTAATACAGATTGCTTTATCAAACTATCAGTATTTATTAACTCTGCATTTGACTGAATAATTTTATTATGTACGGTTAGTGAAACGCCCATTGATTTATAATATAAAAAAACAACTAAAGGCATTAATAAAAAAATGACTAACCAATACTTCCATTGAGAAATATAGTTTCTAATCTTATTTTTCATCTAGATGCCCATTTAAACTTTGTAAAAACTTAACAATCAGAGCATTATCTTTTTTAGATATACCTACTCCCAACTGATATTTAGCCATAAGACTAACGGCTAATTCTAATGTTGCTATCGAGCCATCATGAAAGTAAGGCGCTGTACGGGCAACATTTCTTAGGCTGGGTACCTTAAACTCAAATTTAAGTTCTTCATTGTTACTCTTCAACTCAAGACTTAATAAGTTATAACGACCAAAATTAACTTCAGATGTCTTTTTATCATAGTAAGGAGTAAATACACCTAATTTTTCATACATATTTCCCCCTACCGCAACACCTTGATGACAAGATATACAGCCAAAGGATTTAAAAAGTTGATAACCTATTTTAGTCTCCTCATCTATAGCGTTATCATCACCTTTTAAATAGCGATCAAAATCACCATGAGGTGTTAATAAACTGCGTTCAAATTCTGCAATAGCATTAGAGATATTTTCAGCAGAAGGCTCTGCATCATAGATGTCATTAAAAAGGGATCTATAATCAGGCTTACTCATAAGATAATGAATAATAGCGTCCCAATTATTATCCATTTCTTGAGAGGCATTAATAGGCCCTGAAACTTGTTGTTCTAAGGTTTCAGCTCGACCATCCCAAAAAAAACTGAACTGTAGGCCAACATTAAGAACGGTAGGTGTGTTTTTAGTTCCTAACTTCCCTTTCATGCCAATAGATACAGGTAAAGAGTCTACACCTGAATTGTTTAAACTATGGCAACTAGCACAAGACACGGTAGCATCACCTGACAGGCTTACATCATGAAATAAGCGTTTACCTAACGCAACCTTTCGTTCATCAAGCTTGATAAGCTTAGGAATAGGTGTAATGGGCTCACTTATAAACAGGGATATTTGCTCATTTGCATGAGTATTTAAGCTAATGATATTTAGAGTTATCATGCATAAAGCAAGATGAAGTTTCAAAATAAAGACTACAATTAGTTATAAGTTAAAACTAAAAATAACATGAACTTAAACATTAGTCTATCTGTTGTAAATAGCATCAGCAATTATCGGTGATTCAGCATTTACCTGATCTTCCGCACCTATTTTAGCAATACACATGCCTTTAATGTAACCACTTGCGGATATCATGTAGACAAGAAACCCTTAATTTAGATTCAGGACGATGATCACGTGAATATCCCTTGGTAGTTTCAATATGATTAACATTGCCATCGCTCTCGCATAATTTTTTTACACAGTCATGGTGAAAGCTTATTACATTTTGGTAATTATGTGACTTTATTGATTTAGATCAATTGGTTGATATAAAAACTAATGGGTAACTTAGTGTGGAACGACAGTGATAAAGTAACTTTTTAGATTATTGTTAATTAATTTAGCAGATTTTACTTGTTATACATAAAAGTAACGGTAACATAACCACCTTAAAAAATTCAGTACATTCGACAAAATATAAGAGGTCATTACATGTCAGTTATAGCAATTACTGATGTATTAGCAGGAAAATTCCCTGTTGATGAAACTATCACCGTACATGGTTGGATCAGAACTCGCCGAGACTCAAAAGCAGGCATTTCTTTTTTAGCTATTCACGACGGCTCATGCTTTGATGCTATTCAAGCTATCGTACCAAGTGATCTTACTAATTATCAAGAAGAGGTCCTTAAGCTAACGACTGGCTGTTCCGTTAAAGTCACTGGTATTTTAGTTGAATCTCCTGGTAAAGGGCAATCTTTTGAAATTCAAGCAACGACGGTTGAAGTATTAGGCTTTGTTGAAGACCCTGATACTTACCCGATGGCAGCAAAACGTCATAGCATTGAGTTTTTACGTGAACAAGCACATTTACGCGCTCGTACTAACATCGGTGGTGCAGTTACCCGCGTTCGCAATTGCTTAGCTCAGGCTATTCATCGTTTTCTACATGAAAAAGGCTATTTTTGGATCAGCACACCGCTTATTACCGGTAGTGATTGTGAAGGCGCAGGCGAGATGTTTCGCGTAAGTACTTTGGACATGGAAAACTTACCACGCAATGATGAAGGTACTATTGATTACAGCAAAGACTTCTTTGGTAAAGAAACCTTTTTAACTGTTTCTGGGCAGTTAAATGTTGAAACTTACTGTAACGCGTTATCAAAAGTTTATACCTTTGGCCCTACTTTTAGAGCTGAAAACTCTAATACTTCCCGTCACTTAGCTGAATTTTGGATGATTGAACCTGAAATCGCTTTTGCTAATTTATCAGATGCAGCAGATTTAGCTGAAGAGATGTTGAAATATGTGCTTAAAGCAGTTTTAGACGAACGTAGTGATGATATCGCCTTTTTCCAACAACGCGTTGATAAAACAGTTATAGAACGTTTGAACTCTGTCATTGAAACAGACTTTGTCCGTTTAGATTACACTGACGCCATTACCATTTTAGAGAACTGTGGTAAGAAGTTTGAAAACCCTGTTTCTTGGGGCGTTGATTTAAACTCTGAACATGAGCGTTATTTAGCAGAAGAACATTTTAATGGCCCAGTGATTTTACAAAACTACCCTAAAGACATTAAATCTTTCTATATGCGTTTAAATGATGATGGCAAAACCGTTGCCGCAATGGACATTTTAGCGCCAGGTATTGGTGAAATTATTGGTGGTAGCCAACGTGAAGAACGTCTTAATGTGTTAGATAGTCGTTTAGAAGAAATGGGCTTAGATATTGCTGATTACGGCTGGTATCGTGATTTACGTCGTTACGGCACTGTACCTCATGCTGGTTTTGGTTTAGGTTTTGAACGTTTAGTGGCTTATGCTACAGGTATGCAAAATGTACGCGATGTGATCCCTTTCCCAAGAACACCTAATAACGCAGATTTTTAGACATTACTAGGTAAGTCGTATAGATAAGTCGTATTTTAATGTGACAATTCAATAGTTGCACTAAAATACGACCTATTTTTATTTCCAATAAGTTACCTTGTTTTTATAATCTCTTGTTGGCTTTATCGGTAATTTTTTACAAGGAGTTCCTATATATAAAAAACCAACAATTTCATCGTGTTCCTTGATAGCAAGCCCTTGTTTAACCTTCGTATTATAAGCTAACTTACCCGTTCGCCACATAGCACCATAACCAAGTGCGAAAGCTGCCATTTGCATGGCATGTACACCACAACCTGTTGTAATTAACTGTTCTTGGGTTGGCACCTTGTCATGGTGAACAAATTCAGTATTAACAACAATAATCATAGGTGCTCTTAAAGGCATTTTAGAAATTTTAGTTAAATTATCACTTTGAATATCACTGCTCTGAACCAATAAATCACTCAAACGCTGTAAACCACTCCCCGTTATCACGGTAAAGTGCCAAGGTTGTAAGCAAGCATGATCGGGTACTCGCATACCTGCAGCTAAAATTTTCTCTAAATCAAGGTGGCTTGGTGCTGGTGTGGTTAATGAAGGTGTTGATTGTCGCTGCAAAAGTAAGTCGATACTGGTCATGTTTATCGTTTATTCTAAATAGAGATGACTTTAGTGTATAACTAACTGTGCCCTTTCGCACTTAAATACATCACATATTCCCAAGCAACTCCAAGATGCACAATTCAGCGAGAATTAAAAGGCTTATAGGCAAGGTATTGATTAAAAGGAATAGTATTCTATCATCGAAATCAATAACTCGGCTCGTTAATCCACTTCTTTGCTTACTTTTTTGTATTGCAAAGACTCACCGCAAGTACTATAACTATCATCACTTAGGTCGTTTTATTGGTATTATTAGATAAAAGCCTTTTCGAAATATAATAATCTACACTCGTATATCGTCCTGCTCCAATAAAGAACAAAGCAAGTAACATAATGAAATACGTGGCTGAAAACTCAATTCCGTTATTAAGCACGACAATGTTGCCTTTCTCATATAACCAATCAGTATTGCCGTTCTCTTCGAGTATTCCACGCATTTTTTCTAAACGATTTCCTGCTTGTATACTATTTTCTAAACTGGCTTGTGCTTGTTCAAAGCCAAGCCATGTCAACATTTTAGCTGTACTGATATCTGGATTAGTTGGCGTTATAGCAAACCAACCATTAGGTGCATGTACTGTGCTAGCTGCCATAATCATAGTAAACATTAACGGAATAGTGATTAATCTTGTCAATGCTCCAACAAGTAGTAGCCAACCGCCAAAGAATTCGGCAAGTATAACTAGGTTTGCTAAAAGCGCAGGAAATGGTAAACCTAACCCCCATTCACTATCGCCAAACCAAGCTATTATATTCGGATCTGCCATAAACGATGCTAAACCTGTAACATTTTCATTAAGCAGTTGAGTTTTACTAAACCCTGCCATAATAAAAACAGGGGCAAGATATAAACGTAACAATAAAGTTGGTATTCCATCAAAGTTAGGTAGCCTGTTTAAAAAACTTTTGTAGATTGAAAGCATTAAAGACATGGTTGTTGGTCTCAATTAGTTTGTATTTATAGGTTCTAAAGTATAAGAACTTTTAAATACTTAAATAATTTCACTAACTTCTTAGATTTAAATTTAACCCTGTTTAGGTTAAGATAACATTAAAGCTTAAGTTAGTATTTATAGATTATTTTATGAGTAAATTAGTAAACCTATTTAAACGTATTGTATTAGGTATCTGGAGTTTATTTACCCTAACACGTTCAGTTTTTTTAAATTTAATTTTTATTATATTTTTTGTTGTTTTTATCGCTATATTAGGTAATGAAGCTGAACAAGTTATGGTACCTCATGAATCGGCATTAGTGTTGGATTTAGTGGGTGATTTGGTTGAACAAAAGCATGAAATAAATCCAATGGATGCTTTTATACTAGAAATATTGGACAAAAAAGAAGATAAACCCGAACTATTATTAGCTGACGTGTTGGCGGTAATTGCTAAAGCAAAAAATGATGATCGGGTACAGTTATTAGTTTTACAGCTTCAAGGGTTACAACCTGCAGGTTTAAGTAAATTGCAAGATATTGGCGCTGCATTAGTAGATTTTAAAAGTTCAGGTAAAAAAATCATCGCTTTAGGCGACCATTTTTCACAAGATCAATATTATCTAGTTAGCCATGCCGATCACATATGGATGAACCCTCAAGGCTTTATGCTACTTGATGGTTATGGTCGATATAACCTGTATTTCAAATCTGCCTTAGAAAAACTTGCTATTAATCAGCATATATTTCGTGTCGGCACGTTTAAATCTGCCGTAGAACCTTTTTTACGTGATGATATGTCTGAAAAAGCAAAAAAAGCTAATGCGTTATGGTTAAATGATTTATGGCATCAATATAAACAAGATGTTGCCAAACAGAGAGGTTTCAGCGTCAATAATTTTGATGAAAGTATGACCGATTTGTTAAGTAAATTTACCGATGCCAATGGTAGTTTTTCCAATTATGCCCTAACCAATAATTGGGTTGATCAGTTAAAAACACGTGCACAAATGCGCAGTGATTTAATAGAGATAGTTGGTAAAAACAAAAAAGGTGACAGTTATAACCATATTGGTTTTAAAGATTATTTAGCTGAAACTACTTCAATGATATCTCTCAATGTAGAAGCAACAAGCAAGGTAGCAGTTATTGTCGCTAAAGGTACTATTTTAAATGGTACACAAAATTCTGGCACAATTGGTGGTGATTCAACCGCACTATTATTACGAAAAGCTCGTACTGACGATAAAGTAAAAGCAGTAGTATTACGGGTTGATAGTCCCGGTGGTAGTGCTTTTGCGTCAGAGATAATCCGTCAAGAAGTCGAGTTATTAAAAGCAGCAGGAAAACCTGTTGTGGCATACATGGGAACTTATGCCGCTTCTGGTGGTTATTGGATTTCTGCGCCTGCAGATAAAATATATGCTGCACCCTCTTCCATTACCGGCTCTATTGGCATCTTTGGTATAATGATGACCTTTGAAGACTCATTAAGTAAACTAGGCATATATACTGATGGGGTTGGTACCACAGACATTGCAGGTTTTTCCCCTACTCAACCACTAACCAAAGGTATGTCACAACTATTTCAACTCAGTATCAATAAGGGCTACCAAGACTTTATTAGCTTAGTAGCGAAAAGTCGAAATATGACTTTAGCACAAGTAGATAGTATTGCTCAAGGTAGAGTTTGGTCTGGAAAAAAAGCAAAAGATCTTGGTTTAGTTGATGAGCTAGGTAATTTAGCTGATGCCATAGTTGCTGCAGCCAAACTAGCTAAACTTGATAAATATGACACGTTATTAATTGAGATAGAGCCCTCTTCTCGTAATAAGTTTATCCAAAAACTGATGGGACAGGTACAGTCTTTAGCTGCTATTAACTTTGGTTTTACCGATAAAAAGATGGCTAGCGATTTAACCTCTTTCAACAGTGTACATGCTAAGCCAATGACACAGTTTATTAATCAACTGCAAGCTGAGTTCACAAAGGTGAATCAATTTAATGATCCACAAGGCATGTATACGTTATGCCTTGTCTGTAGTGTTCAATAAATATGGCACTTAAGGTTCATTACAGTTTGTTAAATTCCCCTAACCATTCGATGAAAGAATTAGAAACTTTTTTAACACTTCCAATTCCTTGATCAAAAAACCATACGGGTAAATCTATTTGCTTACTTGCACAATCGATAAGCTTGAAACAAAACATGTTTCCCTTACAATCAGACGCAAACAAAACATGCCCCTTTGGCATACCACTCATTTCATATAACACTGATAGTGAAGATATATCTGCTAAGCTCAAGAAGTCTTGCACAGCAGAAACTTCGGAATTTAAATCACAAATTTTAGTTAACACATTAGGAGAGTGAACCAAACCGTAGGTAGTTATTAGATATTTGTAGGAGTCGGGTAAAAACAAATTTAATTTTGATTCAAGTGCTAAAATATCATCCGTGTTTATTGGAACTAAGGCATTTTTATTACCCCAGTTTTTTATAAATTCATCAATACTATTCAATGTAAGATTACTCCAAAAGCGATAATGCTACATTAAGTGGCAAAATAACAGGCTTAAATAAGTGAAATATGAGTACAGCAGACAACCATTTCATACGCCCCTTAAGGGCGAATTATTTAGCACGCTTTATTTTTCTGTAATCAACTCTTGTTTACTTTCATAAGAGATTATAAGTTTATCTTTTTTTACATCAACTTTTGCAACACCCCCATTAGTTAACTCCCCAAAGAGTAATTCATTTGCTAGTTCTTTTTTAAGCTTTACTTGAATCAATCTTGCCATAGGTCGAGCTCCCATAGTTTTATCATAACCATGTTCTGCTAACCATTTTTTAGCTTCACACGTTAGTTCTAATGAAACACCTTTTTCATCAAGTTGTACTTGCAATTCAACAATAAATTTATCAACTACTTGTTGGATTACTTCATTATCAAGATGATTAAACCAAACAACATTGTCTAGGCGGTTTCTAAACTCAGGTGAAAAAACTTTATTTATTTCACTCATAGCATCCAAACTATGATCTTGTTGTTTAAAGCCAATTGATTGACGAACGGTTTCTTGCACACCAGCATTAGTGGTTAGTACTAAAATAATATTTCTAAAGTCGGCTTTACGTCCATTATTATCTGTTAAAGTGCCATGATCCATCACTTGTAGTAAAATATTGTAAACATCTTCATGCGCTTTTTCAATTTCATCTAATAAAACAACCGCGTGTGGATGCTTCAAAACAGCATCAGTTAATAAACCTCCCTGCTCATACCCCACATAACCAGGAGGTGCGCCTATTAATCGACTAACCGCATGTTTCTCCATGTACTCTGACATATCAAAACGTAAAAGCTCAACGCCTAAAATCTTAGCCAATTGTTGAGTGATTTCTGTTTTTCCTACCCCTGTAGGACCAGCAAATAAGAATGAGCCAACTGGTTTTTCTTCACTACCTAGCCCTGCTCGTGACAGACGAATAACAGAGGTTAATTCTTCTATCGCATTATCTTGACCAAATACAACGAGTTTCAAATTACGATCAAGATTTTTTAGGCCATTTTTTTCTGATGATGATACTGATTTCTCCGGTATTCTGGCTATTTTTGCCACAATTGCCTCAATATCTGTATTATTTATCGTCTTTTTGCGTTTAGAAGCCACTACAAGTTGCTGTTTTGCACCGGCCTCATCAATCACATCTATTGCTTTATCAGGCAAAAAACGTTCATTAATGTATTTGTCAGAAAGCTGTGCTGCTGCACGTAAAGCAGCATTGGTATAACGAATACCATGGTGTGATTCGTATTTTTCTTTTAACCCTTGCAGTATTTTAGTAGTGTCTTCAACGCTAGGTTCAACAATATCAATTTTCTGGAAACGTCTTGCTAATGCACGGTCTTTTTCAAAAATACTTTGATACTCTTGATATGTAGTTGAGCCTAAACAACGAAGCTTACCTGCTGAAAGTAAGGGTTTAAGAAGGTTAGACGCATCCAACATGCCACCAGATGCAGCTCCGGCACCTATAATAGTATGAATTTCATCAATAAATAGAACTGCATTCTCGTCCGATTCAAGATCTTTTAATAACGCTTTAAAGCGTTTTTCAAAGTCTCCTCTGTATTTAGTACCCGCAAGTAAGGCCCCCATATCCAAAGAGTAAATAGTGGCATCTTTTAAAAATTCAGGTACTTTTCCAGTAACAATTAAATTAGCTAAACCTTCTGCAATTGCCGTTTTACCAACCCCGGCTTCACCTACAAATAACGGATTATTTTTGCGGCGACGGCTTAACACCTGCAATGTTCTTTCTAATTCAGCATCTCTACCTATTAGGGGGTCAATATTACCTTTAAGAGCTTCTTCATTTAAGTTAACCGAAAAATTTTCAATTGTTCTAGGTTCTTCTTCACTGACTTTTTCAGCTTCTCCTGCAACAGAACCTTTAGAATTACGTTCAATCTTAGCTATACCATGTGAGATATAATTAACAATATCTAAACGACTAATATCTAATTGTTTCAATATATAAGCCGCTTGTGATTCTTGTTCACTAAAGATAGCAACGAGAACATTAGCGCCATTCACTTCACTTTTACCTGATGATTGCCCATGAAAAACAGCACGTTGTAACACACGTTGGAACCCTAGAGTAGGTTGTGTATCACGTTCATCTTCTTCAACGGGTATAACCGGAGTGGTGTCTTTAATAAACTCAAGTAGGCTTGTTCTAATTATATTTAAGTCTGCTCCACAGGCACCCAAAACCTCTATGGCTGACGGATTATCTAACAGCGCTAACAGTAAATGCTCGACAGTCATATACTCATGACGTGATTCTTTAGCTTGTCTAAAAGCTAAATTAAGCGAAATTTCTAAGTCTTTATTAAGCATAGGTACTCCAATTTAAATCCTTGCAAACTTTTTCTTTTGAGTAAGACATGATCTATTATTAAATATAGCATTAAGCTTTTTCTATTACACACTTTAATGGGTGTTGTTGTTCTAATGAATAACGGACAACACTATCAACTTTAGTTTCTGCAACTTCTGCAGTATAAGTGCCACATAGCGCTTTACCTTTATAATGAATAGTTAACATTATATCTGTCGCTTGATCAGATGTTTTATTAAAGAACTTACATAAAACCTCTACTACAAAATCCATTGGCGTATAATCATCGTTAATTAAAATAACATGATATTTAGCTGGTTTTTTTACTTCGTCTTTAACATCTTCTTTAACAAACTCATGACTGTCAATTAGCTCTTTCCAAGTACTCATATATTTATCTTAGTCTCTACTGTTAACTTTTGCTGTAACTTTTTTGACAATAAACATTAAAAAAACGAGTGAAATTCAGTTATTTCACTTGACTAATTTAATATATTATCTAAAACTTAAAAGGCGGTTATTTTTTAGCCGTATTATTACATGTGTTTATGCTTAATTATATCTCTATTTTGATGAGACTAAAATTAAAGAATAGATTTAAGCATACCTTTAATACTAAAGAATAATACTAAAGAATTTAGAGGAAGTAGATGTATGGCTCATGGTACAGTTAAGTGGTTTAATAATGCGAAAGGTTTTGGTTTTATTCGTCCTGACAGTGGTGGAGAAGATATTTTCGCTCACCACTCAACCATTGAAATGGATGGATATCGTACATTAAAGGCAGGTCAATATGTCAATTATGAACTAAATAAAGGAGATAAGGGACACCATGCGGCTAGCATAAAGCCAGTAAATGAATAAATAGAGTAATAGAGTAATATCTGAAAAAAACACAGCGGATAGGCTGTGTTTTTTTATGCCTGAAACTAAACTTACATATGTTCAATAATACAATCACCAAATTGAGAACAGGTGACTAAAGTAGCATCATCCATTAATCGTTCAAAATCATAAGTAACGGTTTTAGCACCAATGGCCCCTGACATCCCTTTTAAGAGAAGGTCCGCCGCTTCAACCCAACCTATATGTCGGAGCATCATTTCTGCTGATAAAATAACAGAGCCTGGGTTTACTTTATTTTTACCCGCATATTTTGGAGCAGTACCATGAGTAGCCTCAAATATTGCCACTTCATCATTTAAGTTAGCACCTGGCGCAATACCAATACCACCCACTTGCGCAGCTAATGCATCAGATAAGTAATCGCCATTTAAATTCAGCGTTGCAATGACACTGTACTCTGCTGGACGAAGCAAAATTTGTTGTAACATAGCATCAGCGATAACATCTTTAATTATAATTTCTTTACCTGTTTTAGGATTTTTGACACTACACCAAGGACCACCGTCAATTAACTCTGCACCAAATTCCTCGCAGGCTAATTCATAACCCCATTCTTTAAAAGCGCCTTCGGTAAATTTCATAATATTACCTTTATGCACTAGTGTTACAGAATCTCTATTATGATCAATAGCATACTGTATTGCTTGGCGAACTAGCCGTTGTGTACCTTCTTTAGAAACAGGCTTTATACCAATACCACAATCGTCAGTAAAGCGAATTTTGGTCACACCCATCTCGTTTATTAAGAAAGAAATAACTTTTTTAGCTGCATCTGTGCCTGCTTGATATTCAATACCTGCATAAATATCTTCGGTATTTTCACGGAAAATAACCATGTCTACTTCACTAGGTCTTTTAACTGGACTTGGTACCCCAGTAAACCACTGCACAGGCCGTTGACAAACATATAAATCTAAAACTTGACGTAAAGCTACATTTAATGAACGCATTCCACCACCTACAGGGGTGGTTAATGGACCTTTAATACCAACTTTATACTCTTTAAACATTTCCAATGTTTCATCTGGTAACCATGTTTCAGAATCGTACACTTGGGTTGCTTTTTCACCTGCATAAACCTCCATCCAGGCAATTTTTCTCTCACCGGCGTAAGCTTTACTAATAGCGGCATCAACAACTTTAATCATAGGCGGTGTAACATCAACACCAATACCATCACCTTCAATAAAAGGAATAATTGGATTGTTCGGTACTGATAATTTACCGTTTGATACGGTAATTTTATCACCTATACTGGGAATTGAGATTTTACTTGTCATAAAAAGCTCTCCTAATTGAAAGAATGGGCACTGATCAATGCCTATTTAAAAAAAACAATAAATCAATCGATATTATCAAAAAAACAAGGACAATATTCACTTGGTTATAATAGCGAATATCGTCTAAATGAACACTATTTAGTGTATAAAAGAGTGAAGTTTAAAACTTATACCAATTGAAATAATGAATTGACTCGTTCATTATTTTATTAGATATCACCCTTTATTTAACACTTTGTATTTTTAGCTTTATAACAATGCTAATAAAATTGTATTTAAAGTTTCACTTGGTCGCATTGCTTTTTCTGCTAGTGCTACATCAGTAAAATAGTAGCCATCAATATTCATGGCAGGGCCTTGTGCAGCATTGAGTTCTGCAACAATTTTATTTTCCTGCTTAGCCAATGCTTGCGCTACACCTGTAAAGCTTGTTTTAAGTTCACCGTCACTAGTTTGCTCAGCTAGTGCTCTTGCCCAATACATAGCAAGGTAAAAGTGACTACCACGGTTATCTAACTCACCTACTTTGCGTGATGGCGACTTATTACTATCTAAAAATTCACCTGTAGCTTTATCTAAAGTGTCTGCAAGTACCTGTGCTTTTGTGTTACCCGTAGTGACACTTAAATGCTCTAAAGAAGCGGCTAACGCTAAAAATTCACCTAAAGAATCCCAACGTAAATGATTTTCTTTTTCAAACTGTTGAACATGCTTAGGGGCACTACCACCTGCGCCAGTTTCAAATAAACCACCACCATTCATTAGGGGTACAATCGATAACATTTTAGCACTAGTACCTAGTTCTAAAATTGGAAATAAATCAGTTAAGTAATCACGTAATACATTGCCGGTAACAGAAATAGTATCTTCACCCTTAATAATACGAGCCAAGGTAAATTCACATGCGGCAACAGGGTTAAGAATTTGAATATCTAAACCTGTAGTATCATAGAGTGCTAAATAAGCATTTACCTTTTTGATCATCTCTCTGTCATGCGCTCGATTTTCATCTAACCAGAAAACAGCAGGCATACCAGATGCTTTAGCGCGAGTAATTGATAGTTTAACCCAATCTTGAATAGGCAAATCTTTGGCCTGACACATACGCCAAATATCACCTTCCTC
>Ga0105358_10001226_pt1 | contig 13648 bp, 13 predicted proteins | sample GOMGulsemesocosm_5_FD_83509 | JGI IMG/M metagenome (GOLD analysis project Ga0105358, IMG submission 83509) | Methane-oxidizing microbial communities from mesocosms in the Gulf of Mexico - GOM15C Gulf of Mexico | ecosystem: Environmental > Aquatic > Marine > Cold seeps | place: Gulf of Mexico... | reverse complement strand
GGAGCTGGATGTTCGTGAGCGGACCATGACCGTGCAAGCAGGCGTAGTGTTGCAAGTTGTTCAAGAGGCCGCAGCGGAGCAGGGTTTGTTCTTTCCTCTAGATTTGGGGGCTCGAGGTAGTGCAACTATTGGCGGCAACATAGCCACCAATGCCGGTGGTAATAGGGTCGTACGCTATGGCATGGTGCGGGAGATGGTTCTCGGCTTGGAGTCAGTTTTAGCGGATGGAACGATTGTAGAATCGATGAAATCGGTCGTTAAAAATAATACGGGTTACGACTTAAAGCAGCTCTTCATAGGCTCCGAGGGCACCCTTGGGGTCGTTACCCGGGCGATTCTGCGGCTGCAATCAGCACCGATAAGTCACAATACCGCACTAGTCGCAGTCGACAGTTTTGACAAGTTAATAGATCTCTTAAGCGCTACAGATCAGCTGCTAGGCGGCACTATGAGCTCTTATGAGGTTATGTGGAAAAACTATTACGAGCATGTCTGTCGCGCAGGGGCTCGCCATCGCATGCCTCTATCGGCTGATTATCCTTTTTATGTCATTATCGAATCGATGGGGGCAAATCAAGAAGCTGATAGTGCGAGCTTTGAGCGGGCTTTGGAGAATCTGTTTGAGAAGGGGTTGATTGTAGACGCGGTCTTGGCAAAATCTAAAGCTGAAATAGCGTCAATCTGGGCAATTCGGGATGATGTTGAAGCACTGATGAATTTATTTCCCTACTTTGTTTTTGATGTCAGCCTGCCCTTAAAACATATGGAAGCCTATGTTAAAACGGTTGAATCAAAGGTTCACTCGACGTGGCCCGACGATAGTTGCTGCATTAGCTTCGGTCATTTAGGCGATGGGAATTTGCACTTTATCATTCGAGCTGCGGGGCAATTTGAAAAGGCCAGAAGGCAGGTGGATGACATCGTGTATGGCGAATTACGGGCCTACCAAGGGGTTATTTCGGCGGAGCACGGTATAGGCATGGAAAAAAGAGCTTACCTTGACGTCAGCCGAAATGACATTGAAATGGAACTGATGAGAACGCTTAAGCGATCATTAGATCCCAAGGGTATTCTAAATCCTGGGAAAATATTTGAGTAAGCTTTGAAACACGCCCGTTCGATAGCGGGCGTGATTATATGACCTTAAATATGCATGACTTTAAATATTTATGAGCCGGACCGTCATCGATGGAATATCGCTATTTTATTCCCATCTAAATCCCTAAAGTACGCACCGTAAAACGCTCCTTCATTTCTTTCCCCTGGGGCCCCCTCACTAGTGGCCCCCAGTTTCATAGCAATTGAAAAGACTTCGTCGACCTTGTTTGTGCTGGCGAGTGTAAACGCGACCATTGTGCCATTTCCATTAGTGGCTGGCCCGCCATCAAAGGGAGCGGTGAGAGCCAGTTTTGAGCCTCCCCCTTCAAACTCCCAAAAAATAACCTTATCGGATTTATATATTTGTGTTCCACCAATTGAACTCAATACCCGAGCATAGAAATGCTCAGATATTTTCAGGTCATTAGTGCCTAATGTAGTATGAGAAATCATTTTTTAGTTTCACCTGCAGTGTTACTGCTATAAACACAAACCGATAATTGAAATTTTACTTCGGGAAGATAACTTGCCCGTAAAGGGTTCGTGCGGTTCCATTGTAGACTAAGTAATTAGGCTTGCGGGCATTATGTGGGCATGAGGGAGAACCGGGTAAACCCGTTAAAGATAAGGAAAAGACATAAAAAAAGCCGCCTAAGCGGCCAAAAATCCATCTGACTGAGATGTTTTTTAAAAGTTTAAATTAGGCGAGCATGCCAGCCATGCTGTCATCATTGGCTTCTTCAACCCGCTCAAGTACAGCAACTAAGTCAATACCAAGAGCCAAGGCAGGAGCTGATGGGAAGTTCGCCATCAGTTCTTCGCGATCATTCTCGTCGGCTTGATTAAGCTCATCAATTTTGTTGGCTACATATAAAAGAGCTGCGTAGCTTGAATAGGGCTCAGCCTTTTCAGGTTGTAATTGGTGGCGTAAAGCATCGCCCATCGCATCTGGGAAGCGCCAGCGTTTTGCCAGCTCAGCGCCAGCTTCGACATGGGTAAAGCCAAGTCGGCTGATTTCTAAATCTAGGCGGTTTGCGCCTTTTTCGACAAGCTGATGAATGTCTAATGCATCATCAGGACATAGAACATTGACCAAAATAGTACCGACGTTGTGCATCATGCCGCAGGTGAAAGCTAGTTCTCGGTCTAGGTCTTGATCGCTAAATTGACATAACCAGCGAGCTGTACCGGCCGCGCGGAAGCTCTGAGCCCAAAATTCATTAATATCGATGTGCGCCGGTGCTTTGAATGATGAAGTTATGCCAGAAGCTAGGACTAGTGTACGTAAACTGTTTAGGCCTAAAAAGACGACGGCATCATTAACGCTGCCGACTTTTCGGTTGCCGCCAAAATGTGATGAGTTGGCCATGCGCAATACTTTGGCCGTCAAGGTCTGATCTTTGCTCAGCTGGCTGGCAATCTCGTCGGCGTTGACGTCGTCACTGTTAAAGCTGTTGAGTAATTCTTGTACAACCTCGGGTATTTTAGGGAGGTCGGTGGCTTGTCCTATAAGGGTGTGTAAATCCATTGGTGATCCTTATGAGTAAAATTAAGTCCACTCAATCGTTAGCGAGTCGGGCTCGAGCTAGACAGATGAGGGAACCTCTGGGCTTTTAGGGGCAGTGACATTACTATCGGCATTGATATAAAAAGAATTAGCTTAAAATTACATTTCACGATCATGTAGAAGGGGCCTGTCCTAATATGACTCTGATTTATATTAAATCACCGTCTAATAAGCGGCTTTCATGAATAACTACCGTATTGCGTAGACCACTCTTTGATTTGTTGACTAATTGGGAATTGGGCCCGAATTTCAATGGAATTATCTTTTACTCTCATGCTCGGCCTACTTGCAGTGGCATTCGCAGCCGGCTTTATCAGTTCGATAGCTGGGGCGGGTGGCATGATAGTTCTACCCGTTTTGTTGTGGTGTGGCTTACCTCCGCTCAGCGCACTGGCGACAAATAAATTCCAAAGTGTGTTTGGTACCCTGTCATCAACCGTAAACTTCTTTCGCAAGGGGCATATTGATTTCTCAGAATTAAGGGTGGCGATAATATGTGCGTTTATTGGGGCCCTGCTGGGGACGGTAGCGGTACAGTCTATCGACCCTCAACTACTGAAGGATATAATTCCTTATGCTTTGATTGTGATCGCTATTTATATGGTGTTTTCGCCGGCGATTTCTGATCATGACAGTGATGCCAAGATCTCCAAAGGTGTATTCGATGTCAGCATTGGTGGCGGCATTGGTTTTTATGGTGGTTTATTTGGACCAGGAATGGGATCTTTCTACGCAGTGGCTTTTGCGACACTTCGCGGTAATAATATGCGCAAAGCAACCGCCCACACAAAGCCCTTGGTGTTAATTACCAATTTCACGTCTATGGTTGTATTTATGCTGGCAGGCCACATGGTCTGGGGTTTGGCCGTTGGGATGGCCATAGCTCAAGTACTGGGTGCCAAGCTTGGTTCAAACTTAGTTATTAGTCAGGGGGCTAAGCTGGTTAAACCGGTTATTATTATTGCGACTTTGGCTATCGCAGGCCGCTTAATACTGTCGCCTAATTGATGGTGACCGTAAAAAGGAGTGCTCAGTAATGGAAATTGTAATACCGCTGGTGATCAGTATTGTGGTGATTGCTGTGGTGTTGTTAGTATTGAGCTCAGTTAAAACGCCGCGTTATCGCATTGATTACGCGTCGGTTGAGGAGTTTTTAGTTTTTGTGGTGACAGGACAAGCCACTGAGAATGATTGGTCGGTATTTACGTCGCTGCCGATTCTTCACAACGAAGAGCTAGAGCAGGTTCGTTTAAGTTGTTTGGAAATAGAAGAACGATTTTATTTAGGGCGCAGCCGTAAGGGTTATTTATTGAATCAAGAAGGTCTTGATCGCGTGCAAGAATTATTAATTCAACTTCAAGCTTCCCATGGCCATTTCAAGCCTTGAAGCCCAGTGTTTGACTCCAAGTTTGAGAGAGCTATATGCAAATGAATGCCCCAAGGTCACCTGAATTTTCGGGTGTTTCTAAGTTCATCCTTATCTCCGCTGCGTTTGTGGTGGTGGTCGCGGGAATGCGAGCGGCTGAATCGCTTCTAGTGCCGTTCTTATTATCGCTCTTTATTGCCGTAGTGTGTTCGCCGCTATTACTTTGGTTGAAGAAGCGCGGCCTGCCAAATGGCTTGGCGATTTTATCGATCATCATAATGATTGTCGCAGTCGGTGGAGCTATCAGTGCGGTTGTTGGCAGTTCGGTAGCAGAATTTAGGCAGGATATCCCCCAGTATCAAGTGCGCTTACTGGCGATGTTTCAAGGGCTTATTGATAATCTTAAAGGTCTAGGGATCGATCTTGATTCAACTATGATAAGTGACAATATTAATCCTGGAGCTGCACTGCGCATTGCAGGTAATACCTTGGCTTCGTTTGGTAGCATGATGACCGAGGCCTTCTTAATTTTGCTCACCGTTATTTTCATTATGGCTGAGGAAGTTGGTTTTTCAGAAAAGCTGAAAGTTGCGCAAAAAGGCTCAGGGATAGAGGCCGTACATCGCTTTACGCAAAGCGTGAATCATTATATGGCGATCAAAATGTGGATCAGCTTATTAACGGCTAGTTTAATCTTTGTGTGGCTACTGATTATTGGGGTGAGCTTCCCTTTGATGTGGGCGCTGCTGGCATTTCTGTTGAACTTTGTGCCTAGCCTAGGTTCAATTTTAGCGGCGGTTCCAGCGGTGTTATTGGCCTTGGTTCAACTTAACCCTTTGTCAGCAGCGTTAACCGGCGCAGGATATGTAGCGGTCAATATGGTTGTTGGAAATATGATTGAGCCTAGAATCATGGGTAAGGGCTTGAACCTGTCGGCGCTGGTAGTATTTTTATCCTTGGTGTTCTGGGGGTGGGTGCTCGGGCCGGTTGGAATGTTACTGTCAGTTCCTCTAACCATGACGGTTAAAATTGCCCTTGAAAGCAACAAGGATACCTATTGGGTCGGAGTGATGCTGGGCTCGGGTGAGGCCGTTGCTGACGCGCCAGGCAGTATTGATTTACTTGACCCTGTTGATGATGACGAAGGGAAGTGATTCAGTTTAGAGTTTAAAGGGTGAGTTTTTTTGACTAAGGTTTTAACGTCAATGTCGCAACAGTATTTAAAGTCTGAGCCGTCAAAGTTACTGGCTCACTTTCGAAAGAGTCTAAGCCATGGCGAGCTCTTAGCTTGCGCTTTACCGGATGTGCCTGAGATCAAGTTATGGTTGGTCAACCCAAGCATAATGGAACGACGCTTATCAGACGATGATATCGCCGCGGTGTTTGAGACTCCAGCATACTGGTCGTTTTGCTGGGCCAGTGGTCAGGCAATGGCAAGGCGCATATTGGATCAGCCTGACTTGGTAGCAGGAAAAACTGTTTTGGACTTTGGTTCCGGCTCTGGAGTCGTAGCTATAGCGGCAGTGAAGGCCGGCGCTAGGCGAGTCATCGCTTGTGATTTAGACCCCGGCGCTCTGTTGGCCGTCGCAGCGAATGCTGGGCTAAACGGCATCGCTGCCAATGGTGAAATTCTGGTGTTGAGTGGTGATTGTTTCTTGGCCGCTAAGGCGGAGGCAAAACAAGTTGATCTCTTGCTCGCTGCAGATGTCTTGTATGACGCAGAAAACAAACCCTTATTGGAGCGTTTCTTACGTGAGTTTGGCCAAGTGTTAATTGCCGATTCTCGGGTCAGAAATTTTAACGAACCAGGTTATGAATTTACCGGAGCAGAGCGATCAATTACTTTCCCCGATCTAGGCGAGTTTGAAGAATTCAAAACGGTAAATTTTTATCAAAATAGCGATTGAACAATCGCCTTTTCATAGCACGTTTTTAACGTGACCTAAGCCCGGCCACGTCTGGTGTTGGAGCGCTGTTTACAAAGAATTATTTATCGTCGTTATAAAATTTTGTAGTTCTTGCTGCGTTGTATAAACATGGGGAGATAAACGAAACCCTGGCTGACGCTCGTCAAACTGTATACCAGCTTCCTTGAATGCCAGCCCTAGTTGTTCTTGTTTATCGTTGAAATGCAAAATTACCGTTCCGCTACGCTGATTTTGTTCTTGAGGTGAAACTACATGGCGCGAATCAACATTGTCGAGGATGAATTGGACTTTGCTTTGATTAATTTCATAAACGTGATGACAGCCAAGTTCATTGAAAAACTCAATGCTATTGGCGGCGACATGAAAAGGCAGCACGCTGGGTGTGCCACCCCAAAACCGTAGTGCGCTGGGGTGATAACGAAAAGACTGGATATCAAATTCAAAAGGGTTCTCATGGGAAAACCAACCTACATCGATTGGCTTACAGTGAGGGAGCCGAGTTGCGTTGACCCACAAAAAGCCAGCCCCAGGGCCGCCACATAGCCATTTGACACAAGAACCTAAAACAAAATCGGCATCTAGTTGCTCAAAATCAATTGGTATAGCGCCGGCAGATTGGGCGATGTCGACAACTGACATGACGTCATTTTGACTCGCCAGTTTACACACTTCTTCGATATTTAATCTCTGGCCGGTGTTTGAAAAAACATGGCTAAGCAGAACAAGGCCTACGTCGTTTGTGAAAACCTGCTCCCATTGCTCGGCATTGTGTATGTCCATGTCGAGGGGTAGAAAGCGGTAATCAAAGCCGTACTGTTTCGCCTGTTGAATCACAAACCCCATGCTAGGGAAGTCAGCTCTATTTAACAGAATGACATTTTGGTTTGGCTTGGGGATAAACGATTGAAGTATCTTCGTGAAGCCGCTGGAGAGATTTGCTTGGGGGCAGAATAAGTCCTTATCGCTATTGAACTGGTTTGCCAAGGCGTCTTGGAATCTGTCGACACCCTCTAGCCACTTGGGCCAAACTGACTCTGGGTCTTGTTGCCAAGGCTCAAGGAAAGCCTCTTCAATAGCGGTTTTGGTCGAGGTTAAAGACAAGCCCACAGAATGACTCAGCAGGTAACTGGTTTTGGGGCGGTGAAATTTGCTCGCGAGCTGCTTGATCTCGGTATCACTGATATTAATGGTCATAAATCTATATCACTCGAGATTTAATCGTTTGCATGTCGGCGTAGCGGCTGGGGATATCGCTTCTGTCTGCTGCTAGGCGCAAGTCTCTTAATTTTGCCAAGGACCTTAGTAATACCTGTAGCGGGGGGCCGCTTGCGGTTAATTTATCAGCATATGCCTCATCCATATCTTGGGCTGGGCGGGTAATAAATTTTTCGACCAAATTGTTATGGTGTTGTGTAGCGGTTTCTCCGTGGGCTTCGCAGACCTGTAAGAATAGCGCGCTAATCTTTTGATACCAATCGCTGCTGTGCTCTGAAGCTGGTGTGGCAATGAGTTCGTCGAGCATGCTGGGGCGTCGCATTCCGTCCATTAATAGTGATTGGTCGTCAGGCATCATATAAAGCATTTTGTCGACTAGCAATTGGGAGTAATAAGAGTCGTCGGCGCGGCATAAGCCTAGCATCATATCGATGATGTTGATGCCTGCGAAGTCGCCGGCGTTAGCGCCGCGGTAAATTTCTCGGCCAACTCGATAAGGTTTGTAATAAGGACGCACTAAATAAAAGAAGGCGTCGACATCGAGCTTTTCAAATAAGGCGTCATTTAAGGTAACAACATCTTTCAACGCGTCGAAGGCGGCTTCAAGCAGGTCGGGTACAGAGGGGTTAGATAGGCCCAGGGGGACGACACGAAACAATGCGTCGGCGGCGCGCTTGTAGGCTAGCACCGCTCGGGTGTTGTACTCGTTAAAAATAAACTCATCATTTAGCGAGGTGAAGCTTTTTGCAACGCCGTTAATGGCTAGGTTATGTGTCGTTAAATGAGCCGTTGCAAAGCGAGGCGTTACCCCAAGTGATGCGCCGAGTTGGAGTGCTAGTGCGGATGCTTCCAGCAGCGGCGATGCTTGTTCGCGACTTGGTTCAGTGATTTCGTGGCGGCGACAAGCGGCCATAAAAAAGCCGACATTGCCGAGTAAGTCAAAACCCGCATCGAAACCTTCGTCGGTATTTCCTTCTTTTAATAGCTTGGCGATCAGGCTCTGACCTTCATCGTGTAAGCGTTGCTTCAGTTCGTCGCCGATACCTTCTACATTGGCTTTGTCTGCTTGCTGTTGGTACAGCAGTTCAAGCTCGGTGTTGATCTCTATAAAAGAGGTGCGAATCCACTGGTCGAAGTTCTGAACATTTACGGTCACGGGCTAGCCTTTTATGATAATTATCGTCGGTATATTGGGCTTAAGTTTAGCAGTCTTGGGGGAGGTTAATTACGCGAATCATGATGCTGCGCTCACGCTTATTAGCAAAAACTGCTAACTTTATCCGTTTTGGTGGTTAAAAGGACTTGTGGGTAGTGGGGTGGTGCAAGACGGAAGGGGGGGCTGGAGCACGGTGACACTGTGCCCCAGCCATCGATGGGCTGATTGTTTAAGAAATTTTGTTGGAGAAACCTCAGTCTACATATTCAAAGGTCCGAACAACTTTTTGCACGCCGTCGATACGGCTAACAACATTAACAATTTTGGCTGCCTGGGCGCGGCTTACGGTACCCATTAGGTACACTGTGCCGTTCTCTGTAATGATTTTCACGCGGCCACTATCGATATCTTTGTGGGCCAGTAGTTGAGATTTTACTTTGGTTGTTATCCAAGAGTCACTGGTGCGACCTAGATATGGGCTATTCCCCAATATTTGTAACTCGTTATGAACCAGACGAACCTTGTGAAGCTTTTTCAAGGTTGTAGATGCTAGCTCTCGAGTTGCCTGATTTGGAACTTGGCCGGTCACTAACACCACACCATTAAACGCATTGACGTTTATATGTGAGCGACTTAATGCTGTGCTGGCTTTGTTTAAATTCACCTCGGCGATGGTTTCGAGTTGCTCGTCATCAATATAAGTTCCAAGGGTTCGTTTTGTAGGGTCGGGTTGTATCGGTTTGCTGGTGGTTGCGGTCAAGACAGACGTGCAAGCAGTGACAGCGGTCAGGCTCAAGGCGAGGGCGAAAAGCTTCCAGCGGGCGGTTATAGATTTCATAGAAGCATCAAACTCCAAATAGTTGTTGATCAATTAATTTACACAAACAAAATACGGTTAACAAATGAACTTCATGAATTCTGGGGCGAGATTCCAGTTGAACTTGAAGCTCTATATCGTTGACATCTAAAAGAGATGAAATATCCCCGCCATCCTCACCTGTTAACGCAACAACGGTCATGTCTCGGTCATGGGCGGCCTGTACAGCTTGGATTAGGTTGCTAGGTTTGCCGCTGTTAGAAATAACAACTAACAAATCTCCGGGCTGGCCGATGGCGCGAATTTGTTTGGCATAAACTTCGTTGTAGTTACTGGTGTTGGCAATCGCCGATTGGCTGGTAACGTCGGTGCCCAAGGTGATAGCGGGAAGACCGGGGCGCTCGTTTTCAAACCTATTAATGAGGTTTGCTGAAAAGATTTGCGCAATGGCTGAATTGCTGCCGTTGCCGCACATAAGTAATTTGTTTTCGTTTACTAGGGCGTGCACGATCATTTCGCTAGCCTCAGCGATTAGAGGCGCGAGCTGTTCGCCCACCTGCATTTTTGCTTCAATGCTTTGGTGAAATAAACTAATAACTTGTTGATCCATAATTTGCTCGATAGCGGACAGTCTAAAAGGCCAGTTTTAAGTATGGGCCTCAAATGCGTTGGTTAGCCATTCTACCTCGGCTTTGCCATTGTTTTGAACTGTTATGGCAACAACGTCGAAGCGGCAGTGATTTTGGTGAAGCTTGTGTTCATCTAAATAGTACAGAGCAGCTAAACTGAGCTTCCTTTGTTTGGCGGGCGTTACAGACTCTGCTGCACTTGCCAAACTGCCGGGGCCTCTACTACGAACCTCGACAAAAATAATCTCTGAGCCCAGTTCCATAATCAGGTCAACTTCACCCTGCCGGCAATGGTAGTTACGAGTTATTAGCTTCAGTCCTCGCTTGCATAAATAATCTTCGGCTAAGCGTTCGCCTGATTGTCCCTTCAGTTGTTTGCTCGACATGTTTGTTACTGTCCTGAGCTGGCGGCGCCTTTACCACCGACAAGGGAGGGCAGTGTTATTGCCTTGCCATTGCGAATGATAGCCCAATCTTGCTCGCGAGCAAGCTGGCCATTCTCCAGCATGGATAGGCTGCCAGTGTTACCTTGAATGCGCAAGCTTGGTACTTGGGCCAGTTGTTTTAGTCTTGGGTAGATTTTAAAGCTGTCGGCGCCTAGGGCATAAAGCTGTTGGTAGGCGGGGTTGGGTTTTGCATAATCATCAACGCTTTTACGGGCAGCTTGGTCATGATTCAGCAACCAAGGCAGGGCCGTAAAGCGAATGTTGTTGAGGTCGCGGTTTGCCTTTGGGTCGGCCTGGCCATTGTATATATGGCTGGTGGCGTAAACGGGAATCTTACCCGCGTAGTGGAACGCTAGCGTCGGTTTGACTTGTTTTGCTTGATTGGCACGTGCGAGCAAAAAAATCATATCGACATCTTGACGACGTCGAGGCTCAAAATCTAGATTGCCGGCCAGTATCTGCTGTAATTTACGATGGCGATACTTACTCTGGTTCAGTTGTAGACTGTTTTCAATAACTCGCGAGTAGTCATTGTTGCCGGTAAAACGTTGCTCCTCAACGATAACCCCGCCAAGCTGCTCCCATTGATCTCTGAAGGCCTGTACCCCACGGTTGCCCCACGCTGTTTGCGGTGCCAGTATTAACGCGCGCTTGTGCCCTTCAAGGCGTGCACGTTGTGCGCATTGTCGAGCCTCATCTTGCACCGCTAAGCCAAATTGAAACAGCTGTGGATGATATTCAGCTTGGCTGTTTTCCGATGGGGCATCGATGTAGTTCATTGCCAAAACCGGTACGCTTAATTGGCTTTGTTGGTTTAGCTTTTTCAGCTTACTTTTATCGAGCGGGCCAATGACCAGTTCGGCGCCAGAGGCTACTGCCGCCTGATAGACTTGGTTGATGTCTTGGTTGTTGGTGTCAAAAAACTCTACCAAACTATTGTCACCATTACGCTGGCGGGCATCGTAAAAACTCGCCATAAACCCGTCTCGAATAGCTTGCCCCGCTTTCGCTAATTTACCGCTGACAGGCAACATTAGGGCTATTTTGCGCGGCTGCTCGGCAATCAGTTGGCCAAGCAGTTGTAAATCGGCAGGTAATTGCAATGCGGCAGGGTGTGCCAGATTACTACGACGCCAAGCCTCAACTTGCTGGCGTTGCTCTTCGATACTGCTGTGTTGATTTTTGGCGATAGCGGCAAGTTGATACCAGCCACGATCAAGTGCTTGCTCAGCTTGTTCCCCAAGTACTTGCAGTCGCTCGCCTGATTCCATCATCAGTGTTTGCCAGAGCGCTCTTTTATTTTGTGGCTTCTCTTCATCGGTGAGCCAGTTTTCTAGCGCTAGGCGCTCTTCGACACCAGCTCGAGTGTTACCAAGTAGGGTGTAAACCGTTGCTCTTGACTCCGCTAATATTTTGTTTTGTTCTGGGCTGAGGTGTGGTTTTAAGTCGCTTAGGCGATGTGCACCTAGAATGTCTCGAGATAAAAAATAGGAACCCTCTTCAAGTGAAAGTTGGCCGAGCAGTAGGCTGAAGTCAATAAACTGAGGATCGCTCAAACGCGTCGGGTCGATACTTTTTAGTAGACTCAAAGCCCAGCTGCTGTCCCCTTCTCTCGAGAGTTGTTGGGCCGCCGTCAATATGTATTGATTGCTTTCACGCCCAGAGCTTTTACGTGACTTGGCGAGTAGCTCGGCGACATCATTGGTCTGCTCGACAAGGGTGTCTTGGCTGCGGCTATAGCTCGTGGTTTTATTTGGGTTGGAACCGCAGGCTATCAGCGTAAGGCCGGCAACGATTAGGCTGCCTTTTAAACCAAGTTTTAATGCCTGTTTGGATGAATATGCGAAGTTAGTTGGCATGGCTGACACGGCTTTCTTTGGGGGGTGCATAATATTTGCTCTGGCGTTCATGGCTGCGGTTAATCGGTTGCCATCATATCAATGAATAAGGTATTTGGGCTAATCTGATTCTAGGCTGCTTTTTGTGAGTAGAGCATTGATCGTGACATTCGATAAACTCTAGCGCTCTTTAATTTGTTCAATTTTTAATAGATACAGCTTCATTGTTATTTGTTGCTTGGGATTACTGTAATATATTGCGCTTTTGTAATGAACGGTGGGTGAATCTAATGGCTATACAAATAGTACAAACAGCGGAACAGGAAGCGTGTTTGTATGTTGTTGCAACACCTATCGGAAATTTAGGTGATATCACCGCTCGAGCCTTGGAGGTGTTGTCGTCAGTTGCGGTTATCGCGGCTGAAGATACGCGACATAGTGCCCGCTTGTGCCAGCATTTCGGTTTGACCGCCCCCTTGGTTGCCTATCATGACCATTCCGACGCGTCGCGCTCTAATGCGTTGCTCCAGAGGATATCCGGAGGCGAGAGCGTGGCGCTAATTTCCGATGCTGGAACGCCATTAATTTCCGATCCCGGTTATCGCATTGTAAAACTCGCTCGAGACGCTGGAATTAAAGTGGTGCCTATCCCTGGTGCATGCGCGATGGCGGCCGCCTTAAGTATCGCGGGTTTGCCGTCAAACCGGTTCTGCTTCGAAGGTTTCTTGCCGGCAAAGGCTGGTACTCGAAATAACGCGTTAGAGGCTTTGGTGGCTGAAGCTCGTACGCTAATATTTTATGAAGCCCCTCATCGTATCGTCGAAAGCCTGCAGTCTATGGTGTCAGTTTTTGGTGAGGCTAGAGAGGTGGTCCTGGCTCGAGAGTTAACCAAAACATTTGAAACCGTGTTGAGTGGTACTTTAAGTGAGGTACTGGCAATGGTTGAGGCTGATAGTAATCAGCGTCGCGGTGAGATGGTCATCTTGTTGAAGGGTGCTGAAGTCGTTGTCAGCGAGGTGCATGACGAGGCTCGCCGTATTATGACGTGTTTATTGGAGCAATTGTCGGTAAAGCAGGCCTCTCAACTTGGGGCTGAGATCACGGGTATCCGTAAAAAAGTGTTATACCAATGGGCTTTGGATCAACAGGGTTGAGGTAACAATAAGGGTAGATTGAAAGGAAGGCAGGTTAAGGGGGCGGGCTTGCTGGGAGTTTGAATTTTACCGTTAGGTCGCTTGTCATTTTGGTCGGCAAAACAATAGAACACATAATAAAAAAGGGCCCAAAGGGCCCTTTTTTATTTTTGCAGAATCACTATAGGCAGTTGCTACACAACTGCCTAGCAATCTTAGCTATCACTTAAAAGCGATAAGTACCCTGAAGGGCAACCGAACGTGGACGGTCGTAGAATGCATAGTATGCCGCGCCTTGACCGCCGGTAAGGGCAGTAGATAGCGGTGCGGTGTTACCGAAAGTGATAACAGACTCATCAGTTAAGTTCTTACCTACTAATGCAACATCCCATTGACCATCCGCAGCGCCTAGGGCAACGCGTAGGTTCAACTTGGTGTAAGCGTCTTGAACAAGG
>Ga0105358_10001222_pt1 | contig 13666 bp, 11 predicted proteins | sample GOMGulsemesocosm_5_FD_83509 | JGI IMG/M metagenome (GOLD analysis project Ga0105358, IMG submission 83509) | Methane-oxidizing microbial communities from mesocosms in the Gulf of Mexico - GOM15C Gulf of Mexico | ecosystem: Environmental > Aquatic > Marine > Cold seeps | place: Gulf of Mexico... | reverse complement strand
GATTTCTCCGTTAGCATCACCAAATGAATATGGATGCGCGTTCAACTCTACAGGGGATATAAGTTTGGGGTGTCGCATTAACCATTTATGTTCAGCCGATGTTAGCGTGCTAAGCATAGCTTTTTCTCTGGAAAATTTTGGCTCCATAGGTAACCACTTTTCTTCCAATGACATAAGAAGGTTTAGCGGAATATTTTCAAGTCCTTGGTTTATTTTTTTTAATAAGCGCGGTTGGCCTTTCGCTATTACGGCATGAACTAAGTTAGATGCAAGGGTGACTTCTGTCGACTCAAAGGCACCTGTCATTTCAAGTTGAGCAATAAGTGAATTCATCGCTGGGGTTTCATCAAAAATAGCGTCTAAATTATTATTGAATAGCTGATGAAAACTATCTTTAGCCGAATAACTTACTCTTTCTATCAATGGATAATTATCTGCAAGATATTGTTCATGATATGAACCTGAGAGAACGGCAACTTTTTTTCCTTCAAAATCTCTTAGCTTTTTCTTTTTATCAATGTTTTGGGATGATTTATTATAAAATAAGCTTGCGCCAACTTGATGAAAAGGTGCTGAAAAATCGGCCCAAAGTGCACGTTTTTGATTCTTAAAGAGCCCAAAATGTATGGCTTGTTTATTTTTTACAAGCTGCAAACTATTTTGCATTGTTGTAATTTCAAATTTGATTGGAACGTTATTGCTTTTTGACCAAAGCTTCCAAAAATCGACGTAAAAACCTGCAGGCTCACCATTTGGTAATTGAAAAGCCAGCGGATGATGATTTCCACCTCCGGTAATGACGATAGGTTCTAAGCTTTCATTTGCACTAACAGAACCAGCATAAAAATTTATTGTTGAAAGAATAACTGCAATACTTAAATTAATGTATTGTTTTAATAGCTTCCTGTTTAGATCATGAAAAACTCTTACACCGCGCATTTATTAAGACCTTTGATATCTATAATCTACGATAAAAATTAGGGAAATATATTTGATTTTAATTGTACTATGGACCAAATAAATGGTTGATGCCACTTAATATAGATTTATCCCAACAACAAACTGTAACGTTAATTACTCGCACGATAGAATATTGTGGTTATCAGTTATAAAGGAGAGTAGAAATACGCAATTGTTAAACTTTATTAAAAATACGAATTACTGTTAAAATCTATTTATTAATGATTATTTAGGTTTAGCCAATATGTCTTTAGAAAACCTTACTAACCAAATAAACCAATTAAAAAATAATAAAGAAAAATTATCACCACCGATAGAAAGTTGGAATCCACCTTATTGTGGAGAAATGGATTTACAGATTAAAGCCAATGGCGATTGGTTTCATGCAGGTAGCATTTTCAAACGTTTGTCATTAGTGAAGTTATTTGCCTCTGTTTTACTCCGAGAAGTTGATGATGATCGAGATGAGTATTTTCTTATTACACCGGTGGAAAAAGTAAAAATTATCGTAGATGATGTCCCATTCGTATTAACTCAATGGGCTTGGCAGGATGGTGACAAGGAAAGTATGGTGGTTAGCACTAACCTTGATGATGAATTTGTACTTGATTCGGAACACCCTCTGACAATAAATACGAACGGTGAGTTATATGTAACGGTACGCCGAAATATGTTGGCGAAAGTACATCGTAATATTTATTACCAGTGGGTTGATTTAGCAAAAGAAGTCATTACAGAACTGGGCACTGAATTGGTATTTGCCAGTGCCGGACATAGGTTTAGTTTAGGGTTTGTTGATTAGTTTTAGGTCGGCGTTCTTTAGATAACCCGTGAAAAACGTTGTTGATTAATGTGTTGCTTCATATAGGCATCAAAGCTCATACAAATGATACGAATTAATAAACGCGCCTTTTGATCTACTCTAATAAATTCGGCAGTATCTTCAACTAAACCATCATCGATGAATGTTTGAAGTAGTGGTAAATCTTCAGCAAAATATTGGTTAAAATCGATATTGTATTTTTTGCTAATTTTGTTTTTCTCTACATACAAATTACACATTAATTCACGGATAACCTCACCACGTATGATGTCATCTTTTGATAAACATACGCCTTTTTCTTGTGCATTTTTTTTACTATCAATTGCTTTGTAATAGGCTTGTAGCTCTTTCACATTTTGGCTGAATGAATTGCCAATATTACTGATAGAAGAAACACCTAACCCTAGCAAGTCACAACCGCCTTTGGTGGTGTAACCTTGAAAATTACGATGCAAAGAGCCATCTTTTTGTGCAATGGAAAGTTCATCGTTAGGTTTAGCAAAGTGATCCATACCAATAAAGTCATAACCAAAATTGCAAAGTTTTTCTATAGCTAGCTTCATTAGTGCAAATTTCTCTTGCACGCTTGGTAGCCATTCATCACGTAATTTACGCTGTGCAGCAAATCGACTAGGTAAATGTGCGTAGCTAAATAATGAAATACGATCAACATCCATTTCATGAGCTTTATTCAACGTTTTGGTAAAAGTATCTATAGTTTGGTGAGGTAAACCATAAATTAGATCAATATTAATTGAATTGAAACCTACTTGCTTAGCATGGGCAATAAAGTCACTAATAAACTCTGTAGACTGCACTCTGTTAATGGTTTCTTGTACTTTGCGGTCAATGTCTTGAACACCAATGCTTAAACGGTTAAAACCTAGGTCAAATAAATGTTCAGCAAGGTTCATTTCAATTTCACGAGGATCAATTTCAATACTCATTTCCACATGATCAGCAAAAGTGAATTTTTCTTTTAGTAATGAAACGAGTTTGGTGATTTGAGCGTGGGTTAAAAAGCTTGGAGTACCACCGCCCCAGTGTAATTGTTTTACGGTATAGTCAGTAAAATATTCAGCACGAGAATTAATTTCTTCTGCCAAAAACTCTAGATAGGTATCGGCTTTGTCACGATGACGAGTGATAACTTTATTACAGCCACAGTAATAACAAAGACTATGGCAGAAAGGAATATGCACATACAAAGACAACTCACGGTTAGGCGATTGTTGTACTGCCTGAATTAAATCGTCATGCGCAAAGCCATCATGAAATTCAAGGGCAGTGGGATACGAGGTATATCTTGGGCCGCTGGTATTGTATTTTTTAAGTAATTGCTCATCAAAAAACTGGCTTGCTTGCATGATTATTATTCACTGATCAATTCGATATATAGCCATTATACTGAGCATAAATAATGTGACATTGATCACGCGCAAGTTTTAATAAATTTGCTGTGCATTTTTATACGTGCCACTTTGTGGCTCATAGAAATTATTCATAATGAAAATGAAGCAAAATGTTTGCCTGAAGGAATGTATTAATCAGCACAACTTATGCACTTTATTGCTGCGGGTTGAACATGTAGACGTTGTTTGGCGATATCTTCTCCACATGTTTGGCAAATTCCGTAGTCGCCATTATCTATCCGAGTGATGGCGTTGGATAATTGTTGTATTTCAACTTTTGCTTCAGACTCTAGTGCGTTAAGTACTTCATCATTTTCACGTTCACCTGCCTGCTCTGCCCAGTCAGCATCTCGGCCGTTAGCAAAATCTTGATGAATAGAATCAACGCGGTGTTGCAACTCAACAATACGCTGAGTAAATTGAGTTTTTAATTGTTCTGACATAAGTTTTTAACCTCACTAAACGCGGAGAGACAATTAGATTATAGTTAAAAATTACTCAGACGCCTTAAAACTCGTTTTTTTGAGGTAATTTGCTTTGTAACGCGGAAATACGTTCAAGTGCGTATTGATGAAGTTGCTTGAGGTCTATTTTAATATCGTTGATTAATTCAGCTTCTATTTTCATACGTTCAAAATCAAGCTTCATACGCTCTTTTTTTTCAAGCTCCTTTCTTTTTTCAAGGATCGGCATATGCTTAATCGCATTGTACAATGCAAAGATCGCCGGGAAATGTGTCGATAAATTTTCACTTAATTTAAGGGAATCAAGTAAAACACATAAGCGCCAGCTGCCTTCGGCAAAATCACATTGTTCTTCCTTCATTGCTCGTACAATGATGACGATGCTATCAATGACTTTTTTATCGTGAACTTTTAACGCCTGTTGCTTTTTATCTTCTGCTTGTTGCTGTTTTTCAGTTTGCGCCTTTACTTGTTTTAATAGTTTAAATGCATACCAAGCTAACACGGCAATAATAATTACTGCCGTTAGAATCGCATAACCCCATGGAGTAGATAACATCAATAAACCTTATTAATAATCCGCTAAGTCGTTGTTATCTAATTTGTCCCATAAGTCATCTTCAGAATCTGACTTGGTTTTAGCATTAGTTTCGTCAACTTCTTCTTCGTCATCATTTAATCCTAATAATTCACGTAGTTCTTGATGCCTTTCCATCTTTTCATTGAAATAATTTACTTCAGCTTCGCTTAGCTCAACATCATCATCTTGTTTGCCAAGAATTGACTGTAATTGAGTGTCATCTTCGATAGCATATAACTCATCTTCTAATGATTGCTCAGGTTCAATGACTCGAATAGCAGCTATGGGAGACGTTTCCGACTTAGTTTTATTTTTTGTTTTAAACGGTTGCGCAGCCTTTTTAGCTGGTACGCCTAAGTCAATAAGCTTTTTACTGCCAATACGTGGGTCTTTATTTGCCTTTTGGGCTTGTGAGCTATTGCCAGAGTTGAAAGCCTCTTGCTGACGATTTCCTGCTTGCTTACCACTCTTCTTTTTAGGTTTCTTACTATGAGGAGCTATTTCTTTTTCTTTCTTGTTTTCATCTTTGACGATGCCATTAGAGCCAACGCCAGCTTTTCTTGATTTCTTTGAACGGGACATAATATTTGATTTTTTAGAGATAATGGAGTTATTTTACGTGATAACGATGTAAAGCGCGATAAAAAGAAAAAAAGCGATAGTTTTCACTATCGCTTTTGGAGAAGATATTTGCGGCAAGGCCTGCAAATACTTTAGTTCCTATTCTTAAGTGGTTATCCAAACCTATTAGCACAGTCCCTGTAAAGTCTTAATCTACCCTGTTATTATTATATTTGTTTCCATACATTATTTTTTGTTCTCGGTCATCCTGACACCTTATTGGCTATCCGTACTGTCCCCCCGGACAAAAATCATCAAAAATCTTCCTGATATTAAGTAAACAATCCGTATTTCAAAAATAACACTTATGCGTGTTTATATGCTTTCCTTGCCGTACATTCCATATTTTTATTTTATGCTGCCTAGCAGCTGGTCAATACTTTACGCAACTATACAAAAGCAGCAAGTTAGAATTCAAAATAATTTTAGCTTTATTTTGTTATGAAAATGTTATTTGTTTGTTTTTATTAATTAAATTAAAGAATAGTCACAGGCGCTAGTGTGATGGTTTGTTAATTTAATGGTCAATGTCTTACAGGGTTAATGGTAAATGTAGTACGATGTTTTGTCTGTTTATTGTACGAAGAGTATCGTTTGAAGTAACATTAAATAAATTACGTTCTTTGAATATACTCTCAACGATACATTAGAAAGTGTCGTTAAGGGTCTACAAAAACTTCTTGATAATACTGACTAAATTTTTCGAAATCACTTTGGTCCAAATATTTGGTATGCGCCTGATAGAATTCATCGGTTTTGTAGAGGTTCAATAACAATAAATTGATATCATCGATAAAAGTTTGGCTACCCTTATCGCAAGCTAAATACCCTATAAAGAAACGAGGGGTTTTTGCTATTGCTATAGACTTAAAAGTTATGGACTTCTTAAGTATATTGTTTAAATTATTCATTACAATTGGTGACTCTATAAGAAAGTTTATTCTGCCTTGCGATAACATATTTATCATTGCCGTAGAGCGATTTTCTCCAGCTCGAATGTATAAATTTTGAGGATTTAGATTTCTGATCTCCTCATCTAAAGTTTCTCCATAAGATCGTCCTTTACCAAGTGCCAATTTTTGAAGTGGTCGTAATTTAAAAAGTTGTTTTAAAGAAGTTAATTGCCCTTTGTTATTTAGCAATGTTTTTGGAATTTTCTGAGTATCACTTGTTTCATTTTCGATATAATAGAGCCGCAACCCAAGGTACAAATTTACGGGTAAACTAAAAGTAGCGAACTTCTCTCTATGTGATGTTTTTACTCTGTTAATCACACAAATATTATCTCTTGTGTCTAATAATTTGTTCATTCTTGATAAAGGGGAATATTCTAATGATATTTGATAACGTTGAATGGCGTTTGCAAGAAGGTTAATCGTATCTATTGAAGTATTGACAGAGTGTGATTTTTGGAAGTTTTCGAGATTTACTTTACCATCCGTTATCCAAGTTACTTTTGTTAGGCTGTTTGCCACTGCACTGTTATAAAGAAAAAAAATAGATAAAAGAAACAGACTCTTCATAGATTAGCTGATATAAAATACTCTGTTGTTAATTAATAATAGGCTAGTTTCTTTTGTTGTACAATTGTACATAAACTAAAGTGGATGGTACTAAAGGTGATGATTTTTGATGCTTATTGATAGACAGTGAAAGTGTAGAATCATATGGAGTAGAACCAAATAAAATCAAAATTTACTATTTGGGCTCTACTCAATTTTCTCTAGAAAAATTAAAGTTGTTAGTCTTTTTCGTGTAACCAAGCGGCATGAGTTGGTGCCACTTTAGTTTCTGCCCATTCTTCAACCATTAGCGGTGCAACACGTTTAAGTTCAGCCATTTGCTCTACGGTACCCGTATTTGCAGCTAACTCTAAACGGTGACCACTTGGGTCAAAAAAGTAAATTGATTTAAATACACCATGATTTACAGGGCCTAAAACATCTATGTTTTTACTTTGTAGCTCTTTTTTTGCTGCAACTAATGCGTCAAAATCTTCAACTTCTAGGGCGATATGTTGTACCCATTTTGGGGTGTTTTCATCGCGACCCATATCGGGTGAATTAGGAATTTCAAAAAATGCTAATACATTACCCATCCCTGCATCTAAAAATATATGCATGTAAGGATCAGGAGCTTTTGTTGAAGGAACTTCATTTTCTGCAATGGCAACGGTCAGTTCCATATTTAGATGTTCTTTATACCAATCTACTGTTTGTTTAGCGTCTTTACAGCGATAAGCAACATGATGAAAGCGTTTTAAGTTGATCATGGTTAGGATTCTTCTTTAATAAATAAGTATTGAATAAAGTGATTTTTATCACAAAGTCACAGTTGTTACTAATTTATCCGCTGATTAGTTTACATTAGAGCGTTAGAAAATATTTACACTAAGGTCTATTGAGTAAGTTCTAGAGGTTAACCTTTTCGCTTCTTTAAAAGTAAATCTTAATGAAGCGAATATTTAAGTGGAGGAAGGATTCATGTCTTTTTAAGCCAATATGACGGTTTTATCTCCATTTAAGCAGATACGTCTTTCAGCGTGCATTTTTACAGCATGACATAACGCCGTTGCTTCCAGATCATGACCCAAGTGCACCATTTGTTCGATGGTAAAAGTATGGTTAATAGGTTTAACTTCTTGAACTATAATCGGCCCTTCATCTAAATCAGCTGTCACATAATGAGCAGTAGCACCAATAATTTTAACGCCACGAGCATGTGCTTGATGATAAGGTTTTGCGCCTTTAAAGCTGGGCAAAAATGAATGATGAATATTGATCGCGTTACCATTAAGTTTGGTGCAAAGATCGTCGGAGAGTATTTGCATATAACGCGCTAGTATTAACAATTCTGCGTCAGTGTCTTTTATTACATTGAGAATGTCAGCTTCTTGTTGAGCTTTATTCTCTTTGTTGACAGGTAAATAATGATAAGGAATACCGTGCCATTCAACTAATGATTGGCAATCGACATGATTTGATACAATTGCAACAATTTCAATCGGTAATACACCTGCTTTACATTTTGTTAGTAATGAAACTAAGCAATGATCATACTTAGAAACAGCAATAACAACTTTGGGAAAACATTCTTTATTTGCCAATTTATATTGCATATTTAAAGGTTGCGCTAAGCTATCTATTGCTAAAATAAATTCCTCAATAGAAACCGTTAAATTACGATCATCAAAAGCTATCCGTGAAAAAAAAGTATTGCTATAGGGGTCACTGTATTGTGATGTTTCAGTGATAAATGCGCCGTGTTCAAATAGATTTTGGGTTACTTTTGCGAGAACACCTGATGTATCAGGGCACTGCCAAGTTAAAGTGTAATGGTGTGTTTGGCTCATTTTATGTCACTTTTTTGTTGATGATAGTTATGATATTTCTTTGAACAGGTGTTTGTTCTTAATATAAAGCTGTTCAACTTTTTCTCGAGCCCATGGTGTTTTTCGCAAAAATTTTAAAGAGGATTTAATGCTAGGATCGTGAGTAAAACATTTAATTTTGATTTGTTGGCCTAAATGGTCAAATCCAAAATGTTCAACTAATATGGTAACAATAGTCTGCAGTGTTATGCCATGTAGCGGGTTAAAAGGCTGATTATCCATTTAAACGTTTTTTCATTGATTAGTACTGTAACGTAATATTAACAGTACTGGGTTTTTTAAGCACCATAACAATGAATTAATTTATTGAAGTTGTGGGCTTTTTGAGCTGAGCATTTGGCTCTAAGATTTCCAAATGATATGGTAGATAAAGAGTTACTTATTTAGCGATTAAGAGAGAATTATGGCGATGAAGTTAGGTTTTGCACAGAAAATTATTATTGTTGCAGCAAGCCTGTTGATTTTGACATTAACTGTATCAACAATCACCAATTACATATCATTAAAAAATGGTACTGAAGAGAACTTAAATAGAGCAATTGATGAGATTGGTACCTCAGTCTCAGGTAATATTGCCAATTGGTTAAATAGTAAGTCAGATATTGTCAACGCAATTGCACATAGTGCGGCATCTAATATGGCTAGGGATGTAATCTTACAAAGAGTGCAACAGGCAACTAAAGCTGGCTCGTTCAAAAATGCTTACGTAGGTGTTGAAGAGTCAGGACAATTTATTCTTGATGATCAAAACTTAGAATTACCTGAGGGTTATGATGCTCGGGGACGTCCTTGGTATACTCTTGCCAAAGAAAGCAATAAAAGCTCATTTACTGAACCTTACATTGATGTAACAAGTAATAAACTGGTTTTATCAGCGGTTGCACCTATTGATATTAATGGTAGTTTTGGTGGCGTTACTGGTGGCGATATTTTTCTCGACGATATTTCCAATATTTTAAACGCCATTGATTTCCTAGAGCTTGGCTATGCCTACCTTGTTACTTCAGAAGGCAAGATCTTAAGTCACCCTATCCCTAAATATTTTGATAAAACTGTTGGCGATTTACTTAACCAAACACCGCCGTTTAATAGTGCTTTAAATGAAATAAACGACTCACAAATTGTCTCTTTTATACCAATTAAGGGTATAGATTCAGTTGATTGGTATGTTGGTGTTGTTTTAGATAAAGAAAAAGCTTACCAAGAAGTTATTGATGCACGAAATAGTGCAATACTGTTTGGTGTCATAAGTGTATTGATTACCGTAGTTTTATTACAATTATTATTGTCAAAATTAATGCAGCCTATTCATCAGCTTAATATAGCTGTTCGAGGGATCTCTCAAGGAGACGGTGATCTCACACAGCGCTTATCAGTGACAACTCAAGATGAAATTGGCCTGTTGTCAGAAAATTTCAATGACTTTATCAACACTGTGCATCAGTCTATGAAACAAGTACATAGTGCAACTACTACGTTAGATGCTCATATTGGTCAAGTTAGGGAACGAGCCTCGGTTGGTATTGAGTTAGCTGACCAGCAATTAAGTCGTGGTACAAGTGTTTCTACAGCCGTAACGGAATTAAATAGCTCTTCACAAGAAATATCTAATAATGCTACGACAGCATCTGATTTAACCTCGGCAATGGAAGAAGAGTCACGACAGGGTATGTTAGCACTTAACGAAAACATCGAATCTATTCAAAATTTGTCGAATATTATGAGCGGCTCAAGTGAAGAAATAGAAAAGCTAAGCGCCGAAACTCAAAATATAGTCAGTATTTTGGATGTTATCAAAGGCATAAGTTCACAAACAAATTTATTGGCGCTAAATGCAGCGATAGAAGCGGCGCGAGCGGGAGAGGCCGGCCGTGGTTTTGCTGTAGTTGCAGATGAAGTAAGACAGTTAGCACAGCGTACGCAAGAATCTGCTGCTGAAATAGAAACGATGATCGATAATCTGCAAAAGGGTACGGTTGCTGTTGTATCATCTATGGCAGAAAGTCAGAAGAATAGTACCGAAAGCGTTGATAAAGCGACTGTTGCCGATGAAAAAATGCAGCTTATTATCGGCAGCTTAACGCAAGTAGATAGTGAAAACCAGGCGGTATCTGAAGCGACTCAACAGCAGGTAAATGTCATTGAATCTATTGATGAAGATATTATTCAATTAATGGAATTAAGTGAGCAAGGCGTGCAAAACTTACAGGAAACACAACAAGCTTGTGATGGTTTACAGCAAGAATTTAAGGGTTTAAATGAAGTTGTAGGTAAGTTTAAAGTTTAGATTCAAATTTGTCATCGTATATAAAAGAGGCTCAATTGAGCCTCTTTTGGTATGTGGAATTTATTTTAGCAAAAATAATTATTTTGAAAAATGTGCTGATAGTTCTTCGCTACCACCAATATGCTGACCATTAATGAATATTTGCGGTACGGTATCAGAGTTAGCAATTGCTCTAAATCCGGTAAGGGATATCTCTTCACCTAAGGTTAATTGTTCAAACTGTAAGCCTTTTTCAATCAACAATTCTTTTGCTTTCTTACAAAATGGACACCCAGGTTTAGTAAATATGGTGATAGCATCCGTCTGCGTCGCTTCTGGGTTAATATAATTGAGCATAGTATCGGCGTCAGATACTTCAAATGGGTCACCTGGTAAATCAGGCTCAATAAACATTTTTTTAATGGTGCCATTTTCAACTAACATTGAATAACGCCAGCTACGCTTGCCAAATCCTAAATCCTTTTTATCAACTAATAATCCCATTGCTTCAGTAAATTCACCATTACCATCAGGTAGAAAACTGATGCTTTGCGTATTTTGATCCGCAGACCATGCATTCATCACAAAAGTATCGTTTACAGATAAGCAAACGATTTCGTCTACACCGTTGGCAAAAAGTTTAGGTGCAAGCTCATCATAACGCGGTAAGTGTGATGAAGAGCAAGTGGGTGTAAATGCCCCCGGTAAAGAAAATAAGACGACGGTCTTATTTGCAAAAACATCTTCAGTTGTTCTTTGTGTCCAACTATCCTCTTTTCTTAATGGAAATGAAACCGACGGGACTTGATGACCTTCTTTATTTAAAAACATATTGTGCTCCTGCATTTAGTTGATAAAACTATTATGCAGTGAACAAAACATATATTAAAACGATAAAAACAGCTCATTGTAACAGTTAAAAGCGATTAACTTGGCTGGGATGAATTCATTAACTGACGATAGGCATTATTAAGTTTGTTAGTAACATCTTCTTGCGAGCATGGTTTAGCCATATAGTCATTAAAACCGGCAGCTAAGCAATTATCAGCTGCCCCTGTTAACGCATCTGCAGTAATAGCAATAAGCCAAACTGGCTTTTGAGAAGTTGACTGTGTAATGCTGCGCGCTAGCTCAAAACCATCCATTTTAGGCATATGACAATCAGATATTATGATGTCATAAGGGCATTCAGTGTGCATATCAAGCGCTTGTTCACCATCTTGAGCCACATCTGCATTGATGTTGATTCGCATTAGCTGTGCAGTTAATACTTTGATATTAACAAGGTTATCTTCTGCAACGAGTATTCGTAAATGCTTAAACCTGTTATCATCAATAGCGTTGGCTAAACGCGTATTTTTTCTGCGGTCTTCTGTATCACATCCAATTCCGGCTTGTTTAAGCTTTAAAATAAAGTGAAATTTACTGCCCACATCGAGCGTAGATTCTAACTTAATGATGCTACCCATTGCGGTAACAATTTCTTGGCAAATACTCAAACCCAAGCCTGTGCCACCATATTTTCGAGTAACATCGCTATCAGCTTGTTTGAAAGGCGTGAACAATAATGGTTGTTGCTCTTTGGCTATTCCTATACCACTGTCTTTAATTGAAATTTGTAAAGTATCAATAATACTATCGCTATCAATATGCTGTGTGATGAGTTTTATTGAAACCGTTATCTCTCCATCTTCGGTAAACTTTATTGCATTACTGATCAGGTTGTTGAGTACTTGTGTAATTCTGGTTGGATCGGTGAGATAGTTATGGGTGATTTTATCATCAACATGGTAGTGCAACTTTAATGTATCTTGACGTTTGATGTGACTAAAACTACTCATAATGTTTTTTGTTAATAGATGGAAGTTAACAGGCACATCTTCCAAAGTCAGTTCGCCAGCATCCATTTTAGAAAAATCTAAGACATCATTTAAAAGTGATAATAAGTTGCGTGCTGACCCTCTCAATGTACCCAATAATTCTTGTTGATTAGCATCAAGTTTGGTGAATGTTAATGCTTCAGCCATCCCTAAAACACCATTCATCGGTGTTCTGATTTCGTGACTCATGCGTGCCAGAAAAGTGATCTTGGCTTTCGCTAGCTCTACTGCTTGGCTTCTTGCTTGTTCGGCAACAGTTAAAGCATTTTCTACTTCTTTTTGAATAGATTTTTGTATCTGCAAGCGTCGGTAATAAATCCAAAAAATGATCAAGATAACTAAAAAAGTAATGCTAAGAATGTACGCAGCTTGACGATAGACCGTATCTATTTGCTGTTGCGCGTTGCTTTCTGAAAATGCTGATTTGCTCCATTTTGCGTATAAATCATCAAATTGATCGGCAGTAATGCTATTAATTGTACGATTAAACAAAGTGATTAAAGTATCGTTCGTTTTTAAAGTAGCAAAACTAAACTGTGCTCCTTGGTGAAAATTTGCTAAAGGTCGATTAGTTAAATTTGATAAGCTTTGCTGTTTGATAATATACGAACTAGGAAGTGAGTGACCAACAAATATAGATGCTTCTCCTTGGGAAACGGCTCCAATGGCTTCTTCTATCGAGGAAAAAAGAAGGAAGTTGGCATTTGGATATTGTTTTTTTAATAACGTTGTCGAGTTAAAATTTTCAACAACAGCGATATTTTCCTGACTCAGATCATCAATATCATTAATTAGAACGTAATCATAACGATAAATAATACTGTAGTTGGATTCTAGATAAGGGATTGAAAAGTTGTATTTATGGTTTCGTTTATTATTAACTTCAACTTGTACAAAAAAATCTACTTGATGATCGTGTAAAGCATCCATAGCAAGACCAAAATTATCCACAAAAATGGGTTTAATAATTATTCCGAGCTTCTGTTGGGCAATCCTATTTAAATCAATAGCAAAACCTCGTTCTGTAATATTTGAAAATCCTTTAGTAATAATATAAGGGGGAAAACCATTTTTAGTTACGGGAAAATAAAGCTGGTTATGATCAATTACATATTGTTTTTCTATTTCTGAGAGTTGAGAAAGGTAGCTACCTAGGGTCAGATTTACTGTACCTTGCTGAGAAAACGAATATTTATTTTTCCATAAATTTGCTTGTGCTTTATTCACCTTGCGCAGGCTTTCGTTAATGGCATAAAGTAAACTACGATT
>Ga0105358_10001221_pt1 | contig 13671 bp, 13 predicted proteins | sample GOMGulsemesocosm_5_FD_83509 | JGI IMG/M metagenome (GOLD analysis project Ga0105358, IMG submission 83509) | Methane-oxidizing microbial communities from mesocosms in the Gulf of Mexico - GOM15C Gulf of Mexico | ecosystem: Environmental > Aquatic > Marine > Cold seeps | place: Gulf of Mexico... | reverse complement strand
GCCTATCTGGATCAAGGCGTTGGTCGAGTGGTTGTGACAGCTCCTGTCAAAGAACCGAGCGTTCTGAATGTGGTGATGGGCGTCAACGAGCATTTATTTCGACCACAAAAGCACCGAATAGTGACTGCAGCGTCTTGCACAACTAATTGTCTGGCGCCTCTGGTTAAGGTGGTGCAGCAGCACCTGGGTATTCGACATGGTAGCTTCACAACAATCCATGACATAACCAATACTCAGAGTATTCTTGATACTCCACACAAGGACCTTCGCCGTGCGCGGGCTTCAAGCTTGAGCTTGATTCCAACCACGACCGGTTCAGCTACTGCAATTATGGAAATTTTTCCCGAGCTAAAAGGGCGTTTGGATGGACATGCAGTGCGTGTTCCGTTGGCAAATGCTTCGTTGACAGATTGTGTTATTGAGCTTGAGCGTGACACCACTGTAGCAGAGGTTAATGAGTTGTTTGCAGCGGCTAGTAACAATGAGCTTGCGGGAATTTTAGGGTATGAAGAGCGCCCCTTGGTGTCGGTAGATTACAAAACCGACCCTCGCTCTAGCATCGTCGATGCCTTGTCGACGAGAGTCGTCAACGGTACGCATCTAAAACTCTATGCTTGGTACGACAATGAATGGGCTTACGCCAATCGTAGCGCTGAGTTGGCTCGTTTGGTGGCAGATTGAGCTTGGCTTAAAACATAAAGATTATGCACTTCTGTAAGAGTTAATTGATTGATGACTGAACTGATAAAAGGTGAGCGATTAAAGCAAGACAGTGCTGAAGAGCAACGTTCAGTAAAAGCACCCATAAAAGATAAGTCGGCCAAGTATTTAGCTGATACTCAATGGCGTCAATATTTAATCATCACTGCAAACTATTGGGTCTTTACAGTGAGTGACGGCGCTTTGCGCATGCTGGTGTTGTTGTATTTCCATAGCCTAGGTTATACGGCCTTAGAAGTTGCGTTTCTGTTTTTGTTTTACGAATTTTTTGGTGTGGTTACCAATTTATTTGGTGGTTGGCTCGGCGCACGGTATGGATTAAACCGAACTATGAACATTGGCTTGGGTTTGCAGGTTTGTGCTCTAGCAATGTTACTGCTTCCTCAGGAGTTGTTAACGATACTTTGGGTCATGCTGGCTCAGGGTTTATCAGGCATTGCGAAAGACTTGAATAAAATGAGCGCCAAGAGCGCCATTAAAAACCTAGTGCCCAGCGGGCGTCTATTCACTTGGGTTGCTGCTCTCACCGGTTCTAAGAATGCGTTAAAGGGGATGGGTTTCTTCCTTGGTGCAGCACTTTATAGTGGTGTTGGTTTTACCATGACAATAGGGCTGATGTTCACGGCGTTGGTGTTCATGTTAATACTAAGCCTCGTGTTACTCGATGAAGATCTGGGGCGCAGCAAGAGCAAGCCCAAGTTCACTGAAATGTTTTCAAATTCAGAGGCCATTAATCGCCTGTCTCTGGCACGATTTTTCTTGTTTTCAGCCCGAGATGTGTGGTTTGTTGTTGCGCTCCCTGTGACCCTAATCCAGATGTTTTCATGGGATCATTGGAGTGTCGGTTTGTTCATGGCGGCGTGGATTGTTCTTTATGGAATTGTTCAAGCGTGGGTGCCAAAATTGAAGAGCTTAAACCTCTCCGAGAGTACGCTTGGTAGGTGGGCATTTATATTAAGTGTCTTTGTCGTCGCCTTGACGATGCTTTTATACTTAACGGGTAGTTCGCTGGTGTGGCAGCAGTGGGCGCTGGTGATAGGCTTGTTAATTTTCGCTGTGATTTTTGCGATTAATTCTGCTTTGCACAGTTTTCTTGTCGTGGCTTACGCCAGAGCCGACGGTGCATCATTAGATGTTGGTTTTTATTATATGTCGAATGCCGCTGGGCGCTTACTGGGTACATTGTTGTCTGGAGTGATATATCAATATTACGGCTTATTCTCGTGCCTTTTGGTGTCAGCACTAATGTTGGCGTTGGCTGGTGTGGCAGCGAAGTCACTACCGGACCTCCCGTAAATAACGCATTTAAAATATTTTAATTATATTTGTCTGGCGAGAATTATAGACGTATCGAGAGGCTTAAAGCTATGCGCTACAATTATTGGCTCGGTTCAAATGTATAGTTTACGGCGTGTTGCTTACGCTTACTTCGAATCTTGCGCAGTTCTTTTTGGGCCGGTAGCTGCCAGTGTGGGCTACATTGGGATGTGCAGTACCCGCGGCTACCAAGCGCGCCTATAATGGCATTGGCTGCTCCTCGAGCTTGCTGTGCTCGATGATAAGGGCCTTGGCTTTTTATTTTATAGGGCTGTTCTTTACTAATTCCTCCCAGTGCAATTAAGCAGAACAGGCCGTCTTCGACAGGCCGGATGTGTAATTCGATACGCTTGCCTGAGGCGGCCAGCAGCACGACGGATGTCCCTATCTTTGGTAAAGCTTCATAATTTAAACGCATAAACTTGATTCTATTTGGTGAGGGTCCAGACGCTTATTCAAGCGATAGAGACCTAGATTAATAACGCATATTCGGTGCTTGCTTCCTGCATTAGCAGAGCCAACAGCGCTATCTTGGAAGGTATCATTAACTTAAAAAACCTTGGCGTCTGTTACCTTGGTTGCTGTCGTTAAAATACACCTCTAGCTTCCGCTATTGATCAATTATCGTCAAGTATTTAACGCTCTAAGTGAGGCATTGGTTTGATGTCTTTAAATTGTTGATTTATAAGCTTATTGTTGCTTTTTCGTTAACCGTTTGTCAGTTGTTTTAATAATGTGAGATTTCTATGATCTGAGGTCGTAATTTTTTGATAAAAGCGCGACAATTTCCTTCAGTATTGGCTGAAGCCTCGAGTTTCGTTAAACTGCGCAGCTTTTGAGTGATATAGGCTGAAAATTTATCTTTAATCCTGTGTCCCTGCCTATTTTTGACTTTAAGAGTGTGGAATTAAGCGCATGACAGAACAAACGATCAGTGATGGTTATCGTCAGCGATTCGCGGGCGTCGCTCGCTTATATGGCGACCAGGCCTTGAATCACTTTTGTGGTGCTCATATGGCCATTGCTGGAATAGGTGGCGTGGGGACCTGGGTGGCAGAGGCTCTGGCTCGGTCCGGTGTAGGAAAGCTAACACTTATCGATATGGATGATATTTGTGTTACTAATACTAATCGTCAAATTCACGCGCTTTCATCGACGGTCGGGCAGTCAAAAATTGAAACCATGGCGGCCCGCTTAAGAGATATTAACCCTGAAATACAGCTGGATTTGGTTGATGACTTTGTTGACCTGGATAATATTGAGGCATTGTTTCCGACCTCGATAGATATAGTAGTTGATGCAATTGATTCGGCGATTGTAAAGTCTTCGTTAATTGCCCATTGCCGTCGACAAAAACAGCAGATTATTACCATTGGCTCAGCTGGCGGGAAAAAAGATCCCTCTCGGATTTGTTTTAGTGATTTGAGTAAAACGATAAAAGATCCGTTGTTGGCTCGGGTCCGAAAACGTTTACGACAGCTGCATAATTTCCCTCGTAATACCAAGCGGGTATTCTCGGTCGAAGCTATTTATTCACCGGAGCAGATGAATTACCCCGATGGAATGGGCGGGACAACTCAAGAAAAACCTTCGGACGAAGTGGCTGCGAAACTAGACTGTAATGGTGGCTTTGGTTCTGCAACTATGGTGACGTCTGTGTTCGGAATGTTGGCAGCGTCGCGCGCTTTAGATCGATATCTTGAACGCGTTGACCCTATAACAGAAGGTCTCGCCGAAGAGGTTGTTGAGCTATAGGGCGTTGTTGTCTTCCGTGGTTAAGTCTTTGAGGTGTTGCACTAAGGCGTGAATTCCGTTGCTACGCGATGGACTAAGGTGTTGCGCTAGGTGTAGTGGCTCAAAAGCTTGTTCAAAATCGAAAGACCGTATTTCAGCTCGGTTCAAGCCATTAACTAGGCTTAATGTCAGCGCCGCTAGCCCTCGTATCAGTCTAGCGTCACTATCTAACTTAAAAAAGTAGCGCCCATCAATTTTATCTAACTGTAGCCACAGGGCTGATTCACAGCCTTGAATTCGGTATTCATCTTTTTGTAATTCGGGTTTTCGCGCTATTTTATTGCCCCAAAGTAGTAGGGATTTTTGACGTTGTTGCCAGCCCTTGGCGCTAAGCACAGCCTCCAAATATTCTGAGGATAGCTCTTCTTTTGCTGCACATAATTGCTTACCGCTTTTAGTAAGCTTTACATCTGAGGACGGTACGAGGAGTTTGTCTTGTGCTTGCCATTGCTCGATGGCGTTTAGAAATAGGTTGGCATCTTCAATCGTGTTATAGGGCGCTATTGATGCTCGTAATACACCGTTGTGCCCAAGTTGTTTTAATAAAGGCTGAGTGCAGTGGTGGCCATTTCGAATAGCGATGTCGTTTATATCCAAAAAATCGGCAAGCTCGTTATTCTTACCGACTTCTTTGGTAAAAAAAGCAGCGACCCCGAGGTTGTTTTCTTTGGGGCTAAGCAAGGTAATTGAGGGCAGGCTTTCGATGCCATTAAGTATATCAGACAGTATGTTTTGCTCGTGCTCTTCGATGTTCTTTGTGGAGTATTGAGACATGAACCTTAAGGCGGCCCCAAGGCCATGAATAGACGCTAACGCTGATGTGCCGGCCTCAAATTTGTGAGGTGCTCGGTTGTAACTACTGCGATGATAATCAACCTCTAATATCATTTCGCCGCCACCTTGCCACGGTGGTAGCTTTTCAAGCTGGGCGGCTTTGCCGTATAAAATTCCGAGGCCACTCGGGGCGTATAATTTGTGAGCAGAGCAACATAAAAAGTCGCAGTCTAGAGCCTGCACGTCAATTTTTTTGTGAGCGGCTAGTTGAGCCGCATCGATAATGAAACAGATATCCGAACCAATAATTTGGCGAACACGCTGGCAGTCAGTAATGCTGCCTAGGGTATTAGAGGCACCGCTTAAGCTAACAATTTTAGTGCGCTCAGAAAGTAAAGGTGAAAGCTGGTCGATATCAATGGCTAGGTTTTGATTCAGGGGCACAAAGCGCAATTTGAGTCGGTACTTTTCAGCCGCCATTTGCCAGGGAACAAGATTTGCGTGGTGCTCAAGCTGTGACAAAATTATTTCATCGCCAGGTTGGAGTTGGCTGCAAAGGCTCGAACTTAACAGGTTTAATGCGGCCGTAGCGCCGGAACAAAATACAATGTTATTGGCACTAGGGGCATTGATAAAGTTTGCGGTTAGTGTGCGAGTATTTTCTTGGCTGTGGGTTGCCGCTCGAGCTAAGCGGTGACTGGCGCGGTGAGCATTACCGTTGAAGTGGGTGTAAAACTGACCAATGCTATCGATGACTTGCTGTGGCTTTTGCGTCGTAGCCGCGTTATCAAAATAGCATAATTTGGTGTTTTCAGGAGCAGAAAAAACAGGAAATTGAGCGCGAAATTCATGGGCGTTAAAATGGCTGTCAGTCACCAGAGCTTATCTCGTTTAGCATGAAAAGTTGTTGGCAGTTAGCCGTGGTAATTGTAGCAATTTCTTCGATGGAGTCGCTACGTAATTCGGCTAGGTGCTGAGCTATATTAACAAGCTGCAGTGGCGTATTGGCCTGCCCTTGAAAACCATTGAGGGGCATTGAAGGAGCATCGGTCTCTAGAATTATATGATCTAGTGCAATGTGTTGAGCTGTGTGGCGAGTTTTACTGGCTCGCGGGTAGGTGATGCTGCCACCGATACCAATCTTGAATCCTCGGCGGCAGTATTGCTGCGCCAATTCCAAGCTCCCAGTGAACCCATGGATTACACCACCAGCACTAGGTTGATAGTAGTTTATGAGCTCTAGAATTTTGTTGTGAGTTTTTACCCCGTGGAGGATTAGAGGTAACTTAAGCTCAGTTGCGGCCTGTAAATGAGATCTGAATATTCGTTCCTGGTGCTCAAGGTTATTGATGAGCTCAGGTTTTCCAGCGTCTAGTCCGCATTCTCCAATAGCGACGCATTTTGGGTCTAAGCTAGCTCGGGCAATTTTTTCAATCAGGGCGATATCGACGTCTTTGCGTCCTTGTCCTAAAGGTTTTGCTTCAAGGTCCGGTGGGGTTTTGCTGATTGTTTCAGCTGGGGATAGAAACCAAGGGTGGGAGCCTGCTGACCAAAAGCAACCAGTTAACTGGTCTGAGAGTTGTTTGGCTCTTGGCCATTGAGAGGGTTCGGTACCGGGGATAATTAGGTTTTGGAGTCCTTGGCTTAGACATTGGGCCCACAGGCTTTCTACGTTAACCGATGTGTCGAGAAGGTCTAAATGGCAGTGGCTGTCAATAAGGTGCATGGTGATGACGTGTCAGGAGCGTGAATTGAGCCAAGTAGAAAGCGACCATTCGAAACAGGATGCATTGTGTCGTTGAAAGATCGAGCTTGCTGGCTTTTACTCAAATAACATATTGAATTTTAGGGTAGAGCTGGCAGTAGTTATAAACTGCCAGCTTTCAGTTCAATTCGTTTACGTTAGGCAGCGATGCCTTGCCAAAAGCTCAGTAGGATTAATGCTGGGCAAAAGACCCGAACGTATAAGGGCCAAATTTTCCAAAACATTGAGCTTTCTATGTCTTCATGGCCTTCTTTTAGTTCTTTAAGTAATTTATCACGGTTCATAACCCAGCCGGCAAATACACATAATAGAATACCTAAAATAGGCTGGCTGTATTTTGTTGTGAAGTCGACGACAAGACCAAATAACTGATCAAAGTTGGCAATGATAGTGGCGCTAATTAAAAATATCAGTCCGCCAATTAATAATGTGGCTTTTGGGCGACTCAGCTCACTGCTTTCGACCACACGAGAAACGGGAACTTCAAGCATCGAAATAGATGAGGTGACCGAGGCGATCGTCATTAATCCAAAAAACGCGAAGGCAACAAAAGGGCCCGCAGTACCCATTGAGTCAAATAATACTGGCAGCACATTGAATATAAGACCGGGGCCAGCTAGGAGGTTTCCGTCCTCGCCATAAATAGTGGCACCATGATGTTGGGCGACGAACATGGCGGGGATAATTAGTAAGCCGGCAATAAACGCAATGCCCACATCGACTGTGGTCACAATTGCGCCAAGGCGCGGCAGGCTTTCTTCCTTTTTCAGGTAGGAGCCATAGACCATCATTGTGCCTACACCGAGGGAGAGCGAGAAGAAGGCCTGCCCCATGGCGTTTACAATCAGTTTGGGGTCAAGGATACGAGATAAGTCTGGTAGTAAATACAGTTCCAGACCTTCTCGCGCACCTTCTTGATTGAGGACATAAATAATTAAGAGGATTAAAAGAATGATTAGCATGGGCATTAGGCGGCTAGACCACTTCTCAATGCCCGACTCAACACCGCTGGCAATAATGCTCATAGTGAGGACTGCAAAAGCGCCCCCGAACAATAAGTTACGCGTGAGGCTTTGGTTGCTTAACCATTGGCTGGCCTCGCTCATACCCAGTAAATCTGTAATGGGGGCGACCAAAAAAGCTAACATCCAGCCAGCGATAATAGTGTAGAAACTTAAGATTAAGCTGGCCACCACAATGCCGTACCAACCAACAAAGCGCCCTAATATCTTGGTGCTGTTGTTGTCAGCGACCGCAGCCAGTGCATCGACGGTGTTGGAGCGTGAGTGGCGACCGAGAGTGAGTTCAGCCATCAAAGCTGGGTAGGCCAGGCAGAAGGCTAGGATGAGATAAACTAAAACAAACGCGCCGCCGCCGTTGCTGGCGGTTTCGGTGGGGAAGCCCCAGATGTTGCCAAGACCTACGGCAGAACCCGCCGCAGCCATTATGAATCCCGTTTTGGAAGAGAATTGCCCTCGAGGACTGCTCATATATTATTTCTCATTATTGTAGTGGTTGCACTGAGCGGCTTTATTATTAGCGTTGCTTACCTTTGGCTCTATAACATACAGCAGTTGATGCTGCAGTGCGGCTTTTAGGTAATAACGACCTGTACCATTCGACTGGCTTGATTCTGCCCCAAATTGCCACAGGATGCGAGATTCTGCTGCAGATTTGGGGGAAGGAGGAGGGATTTAGCAATAAACATTAAGGTGGCGCTGCTGAATTACCTTAACTGTTTCTTAGTACGCGTTGTTTTTGGCGGTTCCAGTCCCGAGCCTTTTCGGTGTCTCGCTTATCGTGTTCTTGCTTACCTTTACCGAGGCCGATAGAGCATTTCACCAGATGGCCTTTCCAATAGAGTGAGAGAGCCACGACCGTGTAGCCTTGAGCTTCTGCAGCTTGGCGTAACTTGGCGATCTCCTTACCGTGCAACAACAGCTTTCTTGGTCTGGTGGGCTCGGTAACGAAGTGAGTTGAGGCCGTAAGTAAAGGTTGGATTTGGGCGTTCAGCAAAAATGCTTCGCCGTTTTTGAACCAAACATAACTGTCGGTTAATTGGCCTTTACCGGCGCGTAAGCTTTTTACTTCCCAGCCTAATAGGGATACACCTGCTTCAAATGTTTCACTGATGTGAAAATCATAGCGTGCCCGTTTGTTTTGGGCGATAGTGTTGGGGTTCGATTTTTTCTGCTTTTTTGACATGTGCGGATTATAAAGGCAAGGACGCCGAAAGGATACAGCTCTAGGTTTAAAGCGCTTTATATAAGGCTTGTTTTAGCTTGGTATACTTTATCGGTATAGAGTTTCAGTTTTTGTAATCAATATTTTTATTGGCTCTAAAATTCCTAAGTTTAGAGCACATGTGCTCATTCTATTGGTATGGGGTCGCCTAATGTTGTGTGCTAGCATTGCAGTATGAATCCTACAACTTCAACTAATCACTTAGTAGCGGACGTTGCCCCCTCCAGGGTGGTGCATTGGCGCGGCTACTGGCCTTTCGTGTGGGGTGCTACAGGTGCGGCAGTCAGCCTAATTAATCTGTGGCGCTTCCCTCATATTGTAGGTGATCATGGTGGCGGTGTATTTCTCTTAGTTTATCTTTTATGCGTCATGATCCTAGCCGTGCCGATCATGTTAGCCGAGCTGCTGATTGGCCGTAACGGGCGAGGTAACCCTGTGATTGCCGTTGCAGCAATGGCAAGCGCTGCGCGTATTTCGAGTCGCTGGCGTTTTTTTGGTCATATGACGGTGCTCGCGAGCATAATGATTTTACCGGTTTATAGCGTTATCGGGGGTTGGGCCCTAGAGTATTTCTCTATGGCGGTGGATCGGCGCTTTGATGGTATTACGGTTGTCACCAGTCAGGCTAATTTCTCCCGGTTTCTGATGGATCAGACCGCAATGCTGAAGTGGCATACGTTGCTGATATTTTTGTCTGTGTGTGCTGTTGGCTTCGGTATTCGGCCGCTCTCTTGGTTTATTAAGGTGTTGGTGCCATTGATGTTTATCGTGATGGCGGTGCTGTTATCTATGGTGGTCGACCTGCAGAGCTTCCCTCGGGCATGGCTGTGGATGTTTGAGCTGCGCCCTGAGCAGTTTACTTGGGACTCTTTATTACTGGCTTTGGGCCACGGCTTTTTAACCTTAGGCATAGGCTTGGGGGTGATAATGAGTTACAGCGCTTACCTGCCAGACAAAACTCAGATGGGGCGATTAGTGATTCGGGTAGGAGTTTTAGATTTGACCATGGCTGTATTGGCGGGCTTGGTTATTTTACCGTTGATTTTTATGTTGCCTGATTTAGTCCCTCTTGCAGGACCGCAGACCCTCTTTGTTTCATTGCCTGTGGTTTTTGGAAGTATTGAGAATGGTTATTTACTGAGTCAGTTGTTTTTTGCAGCTGTCCTACTGGTTGCGTTAACGTCGACAATTCCGTTAATGGAACCGATGGTGGCTTATCTTCAGGCTCGAAACTTGAGCCGTCGCCGGGCGACAAGCTTGGTTGGTATATTGGTATGGTTTCTAGGTTTGGGAGTGTTGTTTTCGTTTAACCAATGGCAACAACTGAAAGTCCTGTCGGATATGACTTTGTTCGAGACGTTGGCCTATGTGGTAGCTAATATATTGATGCCTGTTGCAGGCATGGTGATGGCCATAATGGTTGGTTGGTTATTGCCCAAAGATATAGCTGCTCAAGGCTTCTACCAGGAGTCGAATGTTCGCTTTCAGGCGTGGATGTTTTTGTTGAAATACGGCGCCCCACTATTAATATACGCAATCTTTATAGTTCCAATGCTGCAGCGTTGGTTGGCATAATAATTTATTTATTATTTTAGAGCGTTAGAATAATTGGAAAAAGTGTGGAAAAAGATGACGACAAAAATAGAGCGAAGTGCGTTAGTCGCTTATTCCCAGGCGCAAATGTTTGCTTTGGTCGAAGACATTGAGTCTTACCCCCAGTTTATGGATGGTTGCATCGGAGCTGAAGTGAAGGAGCGTAGTGGTGACGTAGTTACTGCAAGCTTAACCTTGAGCCAGGCCGGTATTCGACAGAGCTTCACCACTCGCAATACCTTGCGTCGCCCAGAAGCGATGCAAATGGAATTGGTAGAGGGGCCTTTTTCCACTTTTAATGGCGTCTGGTCTTTTCAGTTCTTGGCGCAAGACGCTTGTAAGGTGTTGTTGGAGTTAGAGTTTGGGTTTAGAAGTAGAATGGTTCAGGCTGCGTCGTCGAGGATGTTCGAGTCTGTGGCAAATCAGCAAGTAGCATCATTGTGTCGCCGAGCTGAGGGTGTTTACGGTAAAACTAATTTTTAATTGCAGAGCATGCAGCTTACAGACCACCAGATGAAATCGAATGGCCACTTTATTTGTGTGATCTTTACCGGTAAGCAAAGGCTTAGATCAAAATAAATTTGTAAAAAAGAAAGAGTGATATGACGGATATAGAAACGATAATGGTTGAGGTGGCTTATGCGTTGCCTGACAAGCAAAAAATAGTTGAGTTATTAGTTGAGCCGGGGACCACGGCATTGCAGGCGGTTGAGCGGTCTAAGATTGTGAATATATTCCCAGAAATTGATATCGCTACTGCCAAAATGGGTTTGTTTGGTCAATCTTTGGGCACCAAGGGCCTAAAAAAAGCCAATGAATACATTTTACAGGCTGGGGACCGAATTGAAATTTATCGACCTCTTCTAGCAGACCCTAAAGAAGTTCGTCGTCGTAGAGCCGCCAAAGCGTCGGCTAAAGGCGAATAAGTCGGAAAGGTCAGTAATAAAACAGCCGGCATTGCGGGAATACTCGGCTGTTAATGTTGCCATCTATTTCATATTACTGTTTATTTCTATTTATTGATCTTGAGTTGCTTCGTTTGCAGTGGCGTTTTGCGCTTGAGAGCGAAAATCTCCACTAAAACTACTCAATACATCGCCATCAAAGAAAACGGTTAACTTCTCTTTGGTGATTTTGTCATCGGTATCTTTTAAGCTGTAGTAGTAATCCCAGCGGTTTGGATTGAATGTATCGGCGACTAATGGTGTGCCGAGAACAAACCTAACCTGAGGTTTTGTCATGCCGGGCTTGAGCTGGTCAACCATTTCTTGGGTTATGATGTTACCTTGTTGGATGTCGAGAGTGTAAACACCCGGAAATTTTAGGTAAGAACAGCCTCCCGTAATTAGTAAAGATAGGGTTGTTAGGCTGAGCATTAAGGCTTTTTGCATTATAGGGGTTCCACTTGGTTGTCCGAATAAGGGATAATACCTGATCTTAATCAATACTGAGAAGAGTCTTGGGGGAAAAATGGCTGTAGAAAACCAGGAATTACGAAAAGCAGGGTTAAAAGTAACGCTGCCTCGAGTAAAAATTCTCCAGATCTTGGAGTCAGCACCCGAACACCACATGAGTGCGGAGGATGTTTACAAGGCATTGATGGAAGCTGGCGAAGATGTGGGCTTGGCGACAGTGTATCGAGTCCTGACTCAATTTGAGGGCGCAGGCTTGGTGGTTCGTCATAATTTTGATGGCGGTCATTCCGTTTTTGAATTGGCTCGAGGTGATCACCACGACCACATGGTTTGTATGGACTCAGGTTCAGTCATTGAGTTCCATAATGAAGAAATTGAGCGCTTGCAAGAATCAATCGCTGACGAGCATGGTTTTGAAATAGTCGGTCACAGCTTAGTGCTGTACGTACGACCCAAGCCAGTGCCTAAAGCTTAAAATATATTTAGGTTTAAACAAAAATGGGGCCAACGGCCCCATTTTCGTTTTATTTTAGAGTCTTTCGGCTAATTGCTAAAGCAGCTGCAGGGGTTTACGTGACACAAAGTGGTAAAGTAGATTCTAATATCAATTTAAGGCTGCAGATCTAATATTGAGCACCGTAAGGCAGCAATAATTAAGTAAACAATAAATAATTAGATGAAAAGTACGACCTACATTGATTCGTACCGATTAAGATAGAGAGAATATTATGGCAGAGGAACAATCCACAGCAGCGGCGCCAACCCCGGACCGTAATTTTCAGCTGAACTTGGTTCAAGTGGCAGATTTATCGTGTCGGATTTTGTATCAAACGTTTGTGCTGCAGGCCAAAGATAAAGCAAAAATGGCACTCAAGGAGCTTAAGTCAGGTAAAGGCTTGAATATCGGAGAGTTAACCCTAAGCGCAAAAAATAATGAGACGGGTATTGAGGAAGAGCTCAAATTACCAATGAAGCTCAAGCTCGATTATAGCGAGTTTCGCGGGCCGTTTAATTTCCCATCATTTGAAGCCTCTGTTCGTGCAACTATTAGTTTGCTTGGCCAAACTATGGATGCAAAGGGCGATTTAAATATTTTGACTGATGAAAAAACAGGCAGCGCTATGTTGCATATGCCAGGCGTGACTCAGGATCAAGATGATAGGTTTAACGTAATGGTAATGGCGATTGAGCCCTTGAAAGAGCGCCAACGTAAGCTAGGGCTGGTCGTGAAGCTTATGTATATCGACCCTGACCAATATGCAGAGCTACGAAAAGATGATGTAGAAGGTAGTGAAAAGACATAAGCTTTTTGATCTAACAGCTTATCTGTTGGTCGCTTGATACCATGGGCTTCAAAAAATAAGTAGCCTATGTAAACACTAAAAAGCCCCGCTAGCGGGGCTTTTTAGTGTTTACAGTTCGGCATCGCTTAGCTGGCGAGCATTTCTTTGGCATGAGCTAGAGCTTGGTCAGTGATAGCTTCCCCTCCTAGCATTCTGGCGATTTCATCGATTCTAGATTGCGGCGTAAGTTTTTGGAGGGATGACGCGGCGCTGGTTTTATTGGTGGTTTTCATAACTTGCAGGTGCTGATGGGCTTTGCTGGCAACTTGTGGAAGGTGAGTTACACATAATACCTGGCAGCGTTCGCCAAGCTGACGCAATAATCGGCCTACAACGTCGGCCGTTGCACCGCCAATACCTACATCGACCTCATCGAAAACCAAGCTGGCGCAGGCACTTGTTTGTGCGGTTACAACTTGAATAGCTAGGCTAATTCGTGAAAGTTCGCCACCAGATGCGACTTTAGCGAGCGGGCGGTGAGGTTGACCTGGGTTAGTTGAGATTAGAAACTCTATCTCCTCATTACCGTTGGGTTGCGGCTGCTCGGCCTGATTTAATGCAATTTCAAGGCTGGCGCTGCCCATCGCAAGATGCTGTAGTTGTTGATTGACTTGCTGTTTGAGTTTTTTAGACGCTGTAATGCGTTTTTTACTGAGTTTTCCGCTGAGGCTTTGATAATGTTCGAGGGCTTGTTGGGCGGCCAGCT